>Ga0256407_10006197_pt1 | contig 18617 bp, 9 predicted proteins | sample RumenRJG_04DNA_FD_193489 | JGI IMG/M metagenome (GOLD analysis project Ga0256407, IMG submission 193489) | Bovine rumen microbial communities from Lethbridge, Alberta, Canada - RJG_04 | ecosystem: Host-associated > Mammals > Digestive system > Stomach > Rumen | place: Canada: Alberta | collected...
AGCTATGAGGATATTTGATTTCTTTACCAAACGGAAGCAGAAGCAGTCGGTGAGTGTGGATGCAGTGAAAGAGCAGAACAATGTGCTCTTGGAAAGACTTGAAAAAGTCGAGAGTGAGCTGGGTATCGCCTCGTTTGTGGGAACGACCAACGAACGGCATGTGCTGACGGACGTGGAACGGCTGTTCCTTCGCTATTTCAGCATTCCTGAAAGGGAGGGTGAGGGCACGTTTATGAGTGGGCCTGAGATTATGCAAGAGTTGGAAAAACACTCGCAAAAGACGATGGCAGGGGTGACAGCCAATGCCTTTGGTCGTTCAATGACGCGACTTGGCATGAGGCGTGTAGGGCATCATGATACCGACGGCTATTGGGTCCTTGCAGCGTAACGAGACATATAAATCCTCCGCCATCATTTCGCTGTCTGTCAGGCAGTTAGGATGGGTGGCGGAGGATTTTTTGCTTTTGATGCCTCGCATCGGGCAGAGGGTTTGGGAATACGCCGTAGTTTATTTTAGAAGTAGAAATGGAGTTAGACTCTATCTTTTTTTGCTCTCATTTGTTCGTCGTTTGATTTTTTCGTATATTTGGCTTCGCCGAACTTACTTTCGCTCGGAAATGAAAAGAAAAACGAGTTTTCCTTTTGCATTTCGCTCACTTATTCTTCGACCTAAAGGTGCGAAGTGTGGCGCTGCAATCGTAACTTTCTCCCTTCTCTAACCTGAAGGTCAGAGTGTGGCGTTGCAATGGAGAAGGTAGGCTTCACCTCGAAAATAAAAGATTTAGAGTCCCTTGATAAGGGACGGCTATAATGCAGGGATAGAATAAAAATTGGGATTTTGCTCGGTTTAATCAACTTTCTTACGCTCAGGAATGAAAATATATTCTCATTCTCTTCGCTTAATCGAAATTTTGCACTACCTTTGCAGGGCAATGACGATGAGAAAGCTCATTATCTCAATGTTCGTCCTATTGACGACGGCGGAATGGGCTCTGGCACAGGGACTGCTGGAGCGCTACAACGTGACCAATCTGGACGTGCGTGCAGGACTACCACATAACCACGTGAACGGCATCTTCGCGGACAGCCGTGGCTTTGTGTGGATTTCGAGCTACGGCGGCGGGGCGGTACGTTACGACGGCTATACTTATATGCGGCCGAACCTGAAGACCCGCACGGGCAGTATCAGCAATTCGTGCAAGGGTTTTGCCGAAGACCGTCACCACCGGCTGTGGACGGTCTACGACGAGAATGTGACGGTGATGGACATGGTGACGATGGGCTGCACAGTGCCCCGATACGGCAAAGGTGACATAAGCCGTCTACTGGCAAAGGAGTCGGTGCGCGTCTACTGCGACACGAAGGGCGCTCTATGGCACGTGACGCGCGACAGCATCTTCCGCTATACCTTCAACGACGACGGCAGCGTCCGTCACATCAGCGCCGCCGCCTATCGGGGCAACACACCTGACATCAACATCCGCGACATCGACCAGAACGGTACGGTGTGGATGAGTGTTGTCGACGGCCTGTTCCGCGTGTGCGACATTGGCGGACGACTGGAATACCGCGAGATAGCCCCCGCCCTAAGCCAGCTGCGGGGACTGTACGTTACCGACCTGCTGCGACGGGGTAACGACATCTGGATATCGACCAACCAGGGGCTGTACGTCTACGACCCTTACAACTCGACACTGCGCAGCTACCGACACACTGCCGACCCCCGCTCGCTGTCGCACGACTATGCCACCTCGCTGGCTCTGACCAGCGACGGACGCCTGCTGGTAGGTACGCTGCGAGGACTATGTGTGCTGGACGATCAGACGGATACGTTCCAATGCTGGAATTCGTCGACACCGGGCTGTCCGATGGCCAGCGATTTCGTCCACCAGCTACTGGTGTACGGACATCAGCTATGGATAGCCACCGAGACGGCCGGCATCATCAAACTATCGCCTAAACCGCTCATGCTGCGCAATTATGTCAATGACCCTCGGGATCCCCGCTCGCTGTCGCCCCATCCTGTGAACGCCATGCGTGTAGAACCTGACGGTACGCTATGGGTCGGCACGGTGGAAGGCGGACTGAACCGCAGGGTACAGGGCGGCTTTGAGCACTGGACGACCCACAATTCAGGACTGACCCACAACTCCGTGTCGGTGCTGGAGGGCGACGGTCACGGGCGGCTTTGGATAGGCACTTGGGGGGGCGGCGTGAATACATTGACCATTGACCAATCACCATTGACCATTCGTCCTTTGGCCATGCCCGACAGCATGGTGGGGCAAACGAACTACATCGGGGCGCTGGCTTACGACCGACGGCACGATGCCCTATGGATAGGGTCGAACGACGGAGTGTTTCTATACGATCTAAAGACAGGACGGTTGGAAGACCCCTTCGAGGGCAACCGCGAGATACGTGGCTGCATTGGTTCGCTGATAGACCATGAACAGCAACTGTGGATGGGGTGTCTGTCGGGCGTCATCGTTATTGACCTGAAAAGCGATGGAGGCATTGCCCGTGGCGGTCGGAGATTCCGTGTCCGCCATCTGCGCCATAAGCTAAACCACCCTGAGTCGCCAGTGGTTGACAAGATTACCTGTTTCTGCGAGTCGAAGGACGGCACACTGTGGCTGGGCAGTAATGGCTATGGACTATACCGGAAATGTAAGAGGGATGATGGCAGCGGTAAGATGGAGGAAACGTTTGAAGTGTTGACAACGGATGACGGACTGGCCAACAACTCGGTGAAAGGTATTGTGGAGGACATGCAGGGGCGGCTATGGATAACCACCAACAACGGTCTTTCCATCTACACTCCCGACACCCACACCTTTACCAACTATGGCGAACGCGAGGGTCTGTCTGGACAGCAGTTCTATTGGAACTCAGCTGTGAAAGGCTCCGACGGAGCCATCTATGTGGGCAGTACGGCAGGGTTAACGGAAATACGTGGCGAAAACAGCGAGGCCGACTATCCCGTTCACCTGACCTTTACACAGCTGTTGGTAGACAACCAAGAGGTGACATCGGCAGACGAAGGTATTCTCGACGCAGACATCTCACAGGCCCGCTGCATCGGTCTGCACGAGTCGAACAAATCGTTTGCCATCAGTTTCTCGACGCTGACCTACGAAGGCGACGTACAGGGACACTACAGTTACAGAATGAAGGGATTTGACGACGAATGGACCATACTGACGTCCGGAGAACACTCGGTACGCTACACCAGTCTGAAACCAGGCACCTACACCTTTGAAGTGGCCTATGCTGCCAAAGGCTCCGACAACCGTCACGTCATCAGCATCGACATCGTCGTGAAACCCTATTTCTGGAAAAGCTGGTGGTTTGTCATCATCGTCACCTTAGCCGTCGCCGCTCTGCTGCTCTGGCAGCTCAGACAGCGCATGGAGAAGTTGCGCCGTCAGGAAGCCGAGAAACTGATGGTTCCCATCCGCAAGGCCATGGACGAAGCCGACGACCCCGAACAGCTGCAGGCGCGCATACAAAACATCCTTGACGCCCACGAGCACCTGAAGAAGAGCTACCGCCGCAGTGTGGAGGCCGACAAACAGGAATCCCTGCAGGTTAAGACCTTCATGGAGCGTGCTACGGCGACGATGGAGCAGCATTACATGGATAGCACCTTCGGCATCACTGAGTTTGCCGAGGCGATGGGCATGAGCCGCAGCCTTCTGGCGAAGCGCCTGAATGCCGAAACGGGACAGAGTACGGGTCAGTTTATCCGCAACTACCGTCTGACCGTTGCAAAGAAACTTCTGTTGGAGAATATTGCCAACAGGAACATTACTGAAATAGCCTACAAGGTTGGATTCAACGACCCGAAGTACTTTACGCGCTGTTTCACCCATCGTTACGGAAAAAGTCCGAGTACTTATGCCGAAGAGGACACTTCGGTGGACTGAAATAACGAAAAACACACAGAAAAAGGGGTAAGAATCGACAAATCACCATTTTGTCCACCCAATAAATTGTTTTGTCCACCTGATTTTGGACAATAGTTCCTATCTTTGCTGCCAGTAAAATACATTACTAATAAACTTAATTCTAACAAAACAATTTACAAATGAGAAAACAAGCATTATTCTCTGCGATGCTGATGTTGGGACTGGCAGGAGGTCTGACCATCTGTCCTGTTCCGGCAATAGCGTCAGTGGCCCAGCAGACCTTGAAGGTCAGCGGCCAGGTTGTTGACCATGACGGTGAACCGCTAATCGGTGCCACTGTCAAGGTGAAGGGTGCCCAATCGGGTGCAATTACCGATTACGACGGTAACTTCTCGTTGGATGTTCCGGCAGACGGTATCATCGTGATTAGCTACGTTGGTTACAAGGATCGTGAGATTGCCGTACGCGGACGCGCGAACCTTAATCAAATTGAACTCGAGGCCGATGACAATGTTCTCGAACAGGTGGTCGTCGTCGGTTACGGTACGCAGAAAAAGGCCGACCTGACGGGTTCTGTGTCTATCGTCAATGCTGAGGAGCTGAAGCGCGTGTCGAACTCGAACATCTCTACGATGCTGGAAGGTAAGGTGGCCGGTGTGCAGATTACCTCTGACGGTCAGCCTGGTGCCGACCCATCAGTACGTATCCGTGGTATCGGTTCTTTCGGAAGTACTGCTCCTCTCTATGTCATTGACGGTGTGCCTATGGGTACGACCATCCGTGACTTCTCTCCTAACGACATTGAAACCATTCAGGTTTTGAAAGATGCTTCGGCAGGTGCTATCTACGGTTCCCGTGCTGCCAACGGTGTGGTAATCATCACGACGAAGAGCGGTAAGAAAGATCAACCCCTGAAGGTGGACTATAAGGGATATTTTGGCGTTGACTGGATTCCCAGTAGCACATACGACATTATGAATGCCGACCAGTATAGTGATTATCTTGGTCATGCAGCAGCTAATTCCAATACGCCCCTGCCCAGTGGCTATAGTCTAGGAGCGGATGGCAAGTACCATTTCATGGACAATACCAATACTGATTGGTTCAAGGAGGTGTTTAAGACTGGCACACGTCAGAACCACAATGTCAATCTGAGCGGTGGCGGTGCACACAACACCTATAACGTAGGTCTCGACTATTTCCAGCAGAAGGGTACGTTGGAAGGTGCTGGTCCTAACTATAATCGTTTCACGGCTCGTGTGAACAATATGATGGAGACTAAGTTTATCCAATTCAATACCAGTCTGGTTTACTCACACTCCAACCAGGACGGTATGGGTCTTTCAAATGCCAATGAGTATGTACAGGGTCTCTATGGTGACGTGACCAACGTGCTGCGTGGTACATTGCTGATGCAGCCTACTATCAAGGCATACGATGAAAGCACATGGTATTTGGACGATGTGGTGCCTGCTGCTAAGAATTACAAATACGATGCCTACGGCTATGGTGTTTATTATAATGATATCCATGGTGATATCTCTGCTTCGAACCCCTTGCTGGTCAACAACATGCTGACCCGTAATACCATTGTAGATCGTATTGTTGCTACAGGTTCGGCTGATGTGAACCTGCTGAAGATGATTGGGTTGGATAGCAAGAATCACAAGCTGAACTACAAACTCAATCTCTCATATAGCAAGACCAATGCCCAGGATAAGACTTGGGTTGCAGCCTGGATTCAGAGCAACCGTGTATATCTCGACAAGAGCAACGAGCGCCTGACAGAGAATAAGCGTACTTATTCAGACTTCCTAGTTGAGAATACTCTGACATGGGATGGAAACTTCGGTTTACACCATATTAATCTCTTAGGCGGTATCACCTACGAAGAGGAGAATACCCATCTTTTGAATGCATGGGGTATCAACCTCACAGAGCCCTATTATCTCCATCCCCAGAAGGCCGAGACACGTGAATCAGAGTCGTACGAATATAAACACGCTCTGACATCTTTCATTGGCCGTCTGAACTATGACTACGATGGCAAGTATCTGTTCTCGTTTGTCATTCGTCGTGACGGTAGCTCACGTCTTACGAAGGATATCCGCTGGGGTACTTTCCCGTCAGTATCTGTAGGTTGGCGTTTTGATAAGGAAAAGTTCTTCCCTATCGATCGTAACATTGTTAATCTGTTTAAGGTTCGCGCCAGCTATGGTGAACTTGGTAACGAGAACATCGGTGAGTATGCTTATCAGTCAGTGTATCGTCCAGGCTATATGAGTTATAGCTTTGGTAATACAGTTGTCTACGGTTCGTCTATTGAAGATTACGTGAACAATCAGCTTGCATGGGAGAAGAAATCAACGACCAATGTCGGTATCGACCTGGCTATGTTCAACAACCGCTTGGAGTTCACTGCCGAGTGGTATAAGAACAAGTCGACAGACCTGTTGTACTCTGTTCCTGTTCCTGCCAACGCTGGTGTAAGAAACGAGACAGTGACCATGAATGCCGCCTCTATGGAGAACAGCGGTTTCGAGTTCTCTGCAACTTATCGTAACCGTGACCACGCTCTGAAGTGGCAGGTATCAGCCAACTTGAGTACGCTGAAGAACAAGGTTACCAAGCTCGGTTTCGGCGAGGAGTCGTATATCACTGGTGACTATGCTACTTTCGTAGGTGAGGAGGTTGGTCAGTTCTATGGCTATGTATATGAGGGTATAGCCCGTACACAGGCCGACCTTGACGACCATGCCAACGATCTTGGCAATCATGTCACTCAGACAGGTGCACAAATAGGTGACTGTCTGTACAAGGACGTGAACAACGACGGCATTATCAATGGTTCCGACCGCGTCGTTCTCGGCAGTGGTCTTCCCAAGGTGAATTTTGGTATCAGTGCTCATCTGGAGTACAAGAATTTTGATCTGAGCATCTCAACCTTTGGTGCCTTGAACTATCATGTTTCCGATGGTATCTATAACAGTCTGAACTCCTGTTACGGTTGGGCTAACAAGGATGTTGCCATTGGTGATGCCAACCGCTATTCCGAGGATGGTTTGACCTATATCTCAAGTGTTCCCCGTACCTATATTGTAGCCAACGGTGAGGCTTGGAACGACTACTTCAGCGATCGCAAGATCCAGAATGCTGCTTATTGGAAGATTGCTAATATCGAATTGGGCTACAACTTCCCCGACAAGTGGTTCAAGGGTGTTGTCTCTGGCGTTCGTGCATACGTTTCTGCTCAGAACCTCCATACCTTTACTAAATATAAAGGTTATAATGTGGACTATGCTGGTGGCACATTCACTCCAGGTTTCAACTGGTGCTCATATCCTAGTGCACGCAGCTTCATGGCTGGTATTCTTTTCTCATTCTAATATATAAAAGAGGTAATTATTATGAAACTATATAAATTTTCATTTGCCCTGATGTTGGGCATCGGCACGCTGACTTCGTGTAGCGATAAGTTGGAGCTGACCAACCCCAACGACCCGACTACAGGTACTTTCGGCAATACTACTCAGGACTTGGAGGATGCAGTCATTGCCTGTTATCATCATACCCGTATGGAGGGTACCTACGCCCGTGTAGGTTATACTTTGGAGTGCTGTCGTGGTGACGAGGTCTGGAACGTGGCTCAGTCATGGAACCACTTGTCAGCTGACAACCTGAATGTTTCCATTGACAATAGTGAGGTTGCATGGATTTGGCGCGACTGGTTCTATGTTATCAACATTACAAATTTCGTGATCACCAAGTGTGGCGAAGATGACAGTGTGCTCTCTGAGACCATGAAGCGCATCAAGGGACAGGCCCTCTTCATCCGTGGTCTGGCATATTACAACCTTTCCAATTTCTATCAGAATCCTCCCCTCATTCTGGATTACAACTCATATTCTTCTCTTGAAGGACTTTATGCAGCCAATCACGAGGAGGGTGAGACCGATCCTAATGCACAGTATGACAGAGTGCTCGACCAGGTGGAGAAGGACTTCTCTGAGGCTATGACGCTGCTGCCTACCCGCGATGCAGGTGGTGAGTGGGCCAAAGGTCGTGCCACCAGCGGTGCTGCTGCTGGCTACTACGCCCGTGCACTGATGCAGCGCCACAAGTACAGCCAGGCTCTCACCGTGCTGAAGGAAATCATCGGAGGTACTTATGGTCACTATGAGCTGATGAAGAACTACGGTGACAATTTCCGTGAGGGCAGTGCTTACGAGAACAATGCCGAGAGCCTTTACGAAGTCCAGTTCCTCGACTATGGCTCTCAGGGGTCGGACGACGAGTGGACACCAGTGAACATCAGCAAAAATGCTTCTCAGGGAAATGCCTTGGAGGCTAATTTCGCTCCCGCAAGTACAGGTAGCTGGCAGGACTTGGCAGCTGCTCCCTGGCTCTATTGGCTCTTCAAGGATGGTGACAAGACCAAGGACGGTAAGCTCGATCCTCGTCTGTATTGGACACTTGGTACTTATGAGACTGATTGGGAAACCTATTCAGACGGTTTAGGAAATATGTGTTACACAGAAAAGATGTCTGATGAGAACCCCGCTGTTGTCAATACTGTCAATGGTGGTATTCCCGTTGCCAAATACACCAACTTCCGCACAGGTCTTTATGCCTCAGTGGTTACTGGTCTGAAGTGTGGTATCAATATCCGTCTCATGCGTTATTCAGACGTACTGCTGCGTGCTGCTGAGTGTGAGAACGAGGTCAATGATCGTCCTACCCAGCAGGCTATTGACTGGATTAACGAGGTGCGTCGCCGTGCCAACCTGAACGATTTGGCGCTTGCCGACTTCAGCTCAAAGGATAAGCTCTTCGAGCAGATTGCCAATGTTGAGCGTCCCAAGGAGTTCGGTTGTGAGGCAGGTCGTTGCTACGACCTCATCCGTTGGGGCTTCTTTCACGATGCCAACCGCCTGCAGCAGTTGAAGGAGCATGGTGCTTATAAGCTCGCTGCTGATGTGAAAGAAAAGATTGTCTATGGCACCTCTGGTGTTGAGAGTACTTTCGACAAATACCAAAAGGGTCATGAGTATTTCCCCGTCTATCAGAACTATATGAATGTGAACTCTAGCCTCGTGGGTAACTCTGCAAATAAAGATTTGGACAACTCTGTGTACTTTACCAAGAATGGTTGGACTGTTCATCCTGTAGTTGATTTGAGCAAATAACAATAAAACCTTTAATAGATAAAGATTATGAAATATCTCAATAAATTTGTTTCAGCTCTTTTTGTTGCAACACTTGGCATCATGACATTGGCAAGTTGTGAAGGTGCTGATCTTTACAAGATAAATGCCCCTGACTGGCTCTCAGAGAAGGGCGGCGATGAAGACGAACCCGAGCCGGAAGAAGAACTCGTGGGCCAGATGGAAGATGTGTATAACATTGGTAAGGAAGACCTCAGTTCTGGTTTCTGGACGTTGGGTAAGACGTACGTGGTTCCTGCCGGTGCGAAATGGCAGGCTCAGTTTAATCTGACTGTTAATCCTGATAATAAGTATTATAAGAACTTCTATGTTGTGCTGAATGCATGTACTAATGCTGAGACAGGAGAGCTGGGTGATGAATATGGTGTTATCCGTTATGATAATGATCCGTCTAAAAACTCTGAGTGGAATACGACAGGAACAGAAATCGACCGCAGTCTCGTTGGTGGAAACTTTACCAATTCATCTCCGACAGAAGGTGATAACCAGGATGTGGATGCCTCCGTTCAGAAGATGAATGGTAAGATTACATTGACCGTTGACCGTACTGATGGTGGTCTCTTCATCAAGATGACCAACGGTACGTTGACAAAGACATATACTCAGACCACTTCGTTCCCATCAACAGGGGCCGACGCACCCATCGCATGTCGTATTGGCGTAGAGGGTTCATTGGTTAGCTTTATTTCTACCAATATCGAGCCTATCGGTGGCCGTACCTCTGCTAACGATAAGCAGCCTTTGTCAATGGAGTTGACTGGTATTCCTACTGAGGTGCTTCTTGGTACGACTTTGGAGGAGGCTATGGCTAATGTGACAGCTACAGTAACCTTCGAAGAGGGTGTTACTGCTAACGTGACTGCTGCTGATCTGCAGTTTGAGGCTATTCCTAATATGACAGAGGTCGGTACGAAGACACTTGTCGTTATCTACAACAAGACCTTCAAGGGCCTCAATGCCGACAAGCCTATCATTGCCAGCAAGACATTCAATGTCGTGAAGGAGCTCTCTGCATTCACTCAGACCGTGGTTGTTCCGACTCCACTCGTCCTGGGTGCAGAGGATAACAGTACCGGCTGGTGGGGCGCTCATACGGAGAATATCAAGGTAGAGCCGAAGGAGACGAAGGTCACGAGCTTCACCAATCACACTTCGGGTGTTGCCAACTGGAACAACTTCGTCATCGTGCTCTGCAAGGCCAGCAATGCGGAGTATGCGGTGGTTCGTGCCGACAACTATGGCTGGGGCGATGGCTACGCAGCATGTACTCCAATTGGAGGCTTCGCCGATGACGATGCATGGGCTGCATGGCGTGCCGACATGGAGGGTGCCAAGGTGACCACGTATGTGACCAATAATGGCGATGGTACTGCCGATGTCAAGGCTGTCATGGTTGGTAATAGCGGAAATGTCTATCAGCAGGAGTACAAGGGCATCAACACGGTTGATCCGGATGACTTCTACTTCCGCTTCACAGTGGATGGCTGTCACCTCGTATTCGACCAAGAGGTGGGTGCACCCGATTGTTCTACAGGTTGGTGGGGAGCACACTCTACGAACATCCAGGTGACAGGTCATCAGGTGTGTACCGTCAACTTCACGAACTACTCGTCATGTGCAAACAACTGGAACAACTTCGTCATCGTGCTGTGCAAGGCAGACAATACTGAATATGCAGTTGTTCGTGCCGACAACTATGGTTGGGGTGATGGCTATGCTGCATGTACTCCAAGTATAGAGAACGGAAGAGACTGGGATGTTTGGCGTCCAGCGATGAATGGTGCAAAGGTTTCTGCAAAGATAGTGAATAATGGCGACGGCACTGCTGACATCAAGGTTGTGATGCACGGCAACAATGGTGTTGACTATACTCAGGATTATATCGGTATTAACACTATTGATCCTGATAACTTCTACTTCCGATTTACTGTTGACAGCAGTTATCTGGTATTCGAATAATATTTTAATTGAACTGTATTATGAAATATATATCTAAACTATTAGCGCTGTTTGCCATCTTAATGATGGCAACAGCCTGTAGCGACAACGTCAACGAGGTGAATTATCCCTTGACGGTGACGACCCCGTCTGTGACTTCTGTTTCTGGTAGCTCTGCCATTGTGACTGCAACGGCTACAGGTTCTCACATCATCCATCGTGGTGTATGTTACTCAACTTCACCCAATCCTACGATTAGTAATGATAAGGTGTATTCTGCCAGTAAGGAAATGGTTCTGACCATTGGCGGTCTTGCTAAGAGCACGACCTACTACGTTCGTGGTTTCGCGCAGACGAGTTATGATGTTGTATATTCAAATGAAGTGTCCTTTACAACGACCTCTTCTGAATCTGCTGATGACGATCCTCAGACTGAGGGACCATCGGCACTGAAGCGTGTCAGCGTTCATGACCCGAGCGTGGTTTGGGATCCGTCAACAAGCAGCTATTATATCTTCGGTTCACACCGTGCCGCGGCCAAGTGTAACAATATGATGTCCTGGGAGGCATTTACCGCTCCTTGGGCTACTGCTACCAGCAAGAATGCCGATAATATTGATGCATTTACCACTCCTCAGGTTACTCAGGTGAAGAAGGGCGGAGTGTTGTACGACTTCACGTTCAACGCACTTGCCTGGTCACAACGTGGTAGTGAGACATATGACGTGAATGGTAATATGTGGGCTCCTGATGTGATCTACAACAAGAAGATGGGTAAGTGGTGTATGTATCTCAGCATCAATGGTGACGGATGGTATTCTAGTATCATTATGTTGACTGCCGATAACATCGTAGGTCCTTATCGCTATCAGGCTCCTGTCGTAATGAGCGGATTCCGTTCTGGTGACTCCTATAAGTCTACCGATTTGGAGATTGTCCTGGGTGAGCAAGCTTCTCTGCCTTCACGCTATGCTCCAAACGACAACTACGGTAATCACTGGCCTAACGCCATCGACCCGTGCGTGTTCTATGATGAAAATGGCAAGCTGTGGATGTCTTATGGATCTTGGAGTGGTGGTATCTTCATGCTGGAACTCGACGAGGAGACTGGTCTGCGTGACTATGATGTCACTTATGCAGAGAACGAGACCTCAGATCCTTACTTCGGTAAGAAGATTGCTGGTGGTCATTATGTTTCTGGTGAGGCGTCGTATATCGAGTATATCGGTGGTTATTACTTCCTGTTCGTGACCTATGGTGGTCTGGAGGCTGCTGGCGGTTACCAGATGCGTGTGTTCCGCTCACTGAATCCTGACGGACCTTTTGTTGACAGCAAGGGAAGTTCTGCGGTTTATGATGCTTATCAGCTGAACTTCGGGCCTACAGAGAATGACGGCTTCCGTGGTGTGAATATCTTTGGTGCGTATGATGACTGGGGCTTCCAGACTGTAGGTGATTGGGGTGAGCGTGCCCAGGGTCATAACAGTATCATTGCTGCTCAAGACGGACGTACCTATCTGGTTTATCATACACGTTTCCAGAATCGTGGCGAGGGTCACGAGGTGCGTGTTCACCAAGTTTACCAGAACGAAGAGGGGTGGTTGGTGGCTGCTCCATTCGAATATACGGGCGAAGGCATCAAGAGCGCTGGTATTGCTGTTGCTCAGAAGGTGGCTACAGCTGATATCCCGGGTACTTATAAGTTGCTGACTCATCAATACGGACTGGATCATGCTGCCAAGGAATATGCAGCTCCTGTGGATGTAACCCTCAATGCTGATGGTACCATTTCCGGTGGTGCTACTGGCAGTTGGACCACCAAGTCTGGTACATCATATATCACCATCAAGATTGGTTCAGAATTTAAGGGTGTGATGGTTCCTCAAACTTTGGAACCAACTGATACAAAGGTTCCTTGCTTCACGGCTCTTGACAGCCAGACAGGTGTTACCATCTGGGGTTACAAGGCTCCTCTGAAAGAGTAAAATAACTGACTAATGAAACGAATTCTATCTATAGTAGTGGTGCTCACGCTGAGCACCACTCTATATCCCCAGTCCCATCACAAAGGGCATCCCCATACGGCATTCCAGACGGAGACACCGATGACGCACGACCCAGTGATGGCGTATGAGGACAGTACTTACTACCTGTTCTGCACGGGGATAGGCATCCAACAGATGACTTCCCAGGACAGTAAGACGTGGACGGTACTTCCTGAGCCTATAATGACGGTGATGCCACAATGGACAGGCGATTCAGTCCCAGGCTTTACTCACCATGTGTGGGCTCCTGATGTCATCCGGTGGCACGGTAAGTGGTGGTTGGCCTATAGCTGTTCTACCTTCGGTAAGAATGGCTCTGCCATCGGTTTACTGAGTAAACCTTCATTGAGTTTCCCCGTATGGAATGACGAAGGTTGTATCGTGACTTCTCGTGAAGGTCGTGATCAGTGGAATGCTATCGACCCGAACTTCATCATCGACGACAACGACCAGGCGTGGATGACGTGGGGCTCGTTCTGGGATGGCATTCAGATGGTGCGTCTCGACACCACGATGCATGTGGCCAAGGGCGAACGGCCGCGTACCATTGCCCGCCGCTATGCATCGCGTGATAGGAATGTGCCTGCTAATCCTACTTCCAAGTATGCCGGAACGAATGCCATCGAGGCACCGTTCATCTTCCGACACGATGGCTGGTACTATCTCTTTGTGTCGTGGGACTACTGTTGTCGCGGAGCCCAGAGCAACTACCGCGTAGCCGTAGGTCGCAGCCGTCTGGTGGATGGGCCTTATCTCGACCGCAGCGGCAAGGATATGCGCGATGGCGGTGGCACCCTGTTCCTCGAAGGCGACAAGAAGCAGTTTGAGGCTGTGGGCCATTGCGCTGCCTATCATGTCAATGGTGAGGATATCTTCATCTGTCATGGCTACAGTATTGCCCATCAGGGGGCATCAATACTGGTCCAACGTCCTATCAGGTGGACTGCTGACGGTTGGCCTTTCTTAAAGACAATTGATTAATACCGACAGAGAATGAAGCGATTTCTTTTAGCATTATGTGCATTCCATGTCTCCATGCTTGTGTCTTTTGCTCAGTCGTGGACGGCTGATAATGGAAATGGAACCTTTACGAATCCGTTGTTCTATGACGAGTTCTCTGACCCAGACATTCTCCGTGTGGGAGATGATTACTATCTGGCAGGTACTACGATGCATGCCGTTCCAGGACTCGTCATCCTGCATTCCAAGGATTTGGTTAACTGGGAGAATATCAGCTATTGCTTTGACCGTTTCGACTTTGACGATGATGCGTTCTCGCTGAAAAACCATCAAGAGATTTATGGACAGGGGGTCTGGGCACCCGCCATCCGTTATGCCAACGGACAGTTCTATGTGTTTACGAACATCAATGGCAAGGGACTCCAGTGCTATACTGCCAAGGATATTCGTGGCCCGTGGAAGCATCATAATATGCAAGGCCGTATCTACGACCTTTCTGTGCTCTTCGGTGACGATGGAAAGATATATGCCATTCATGGCTATGGAGAGGTGAAGTGCACAGAACTGAAACCTGACATGAGCGGACCGAAAGAGGAAACAGAGCGTGTCATCATCCCTGAGGGTAATGCAGTAGGGGAGGGACACCACATGTATAAGATAAATGGCATGTACTACCTTATCTCTACCGATTATAAACCGAACGGACGAACGCTTTGTTCGCGTTCCAAGAGTATCTGGGGACCTTACGAGACCATCACCATCACGGCTGACGAGACATTCGGCTATCATGCAGCTCCACTGACGCAGGTACCTCGTGATGTGAAGTACCGCATTGGTGAGGATGGTACATCGTTTGGTATTCCAGCAGTTGACAAGGATGCTACCGCTTGTACCAATATTCATCAGGGAGGCATTGTCGAAGACCAGAGCGGTCAGTGGTGGGCTTTGCTGATGATGGACTTCCATTCCATCGGTCGTACGGTGACGCTGGCACCGATTACGTGGAAAGACGGCTGGCCTATGTTAGGACTAGAGGGTAACCTCGGGCGTGCTCCACGTACTTGGCTAAAGCCAAATGTTCAGTCTGTTGCTGTGCCACAGCAACAGACTGCCCCCCACGCTCCCTACCAGCGCAACGAGGACTTCAATGGCAAGACGCTTGGCAGGGTATGGCAATGGAACCACAACCCTGATGATACGAAATGGAGCCTGAAGAACGGACGACTTCGTCTGCAGTCCATGCCTGCCGAACAACTGATGTGGGCTCGTAATACACTGACCCAGCGTGCCATCGGACCAACCAGCATTGTTACTGTCGAACTGTATGTCGGGGGCATGAAGGAAGGTGACGTTGCCGGACTGGGCAATATCAACGTGCCCTGCTCTTGGATTGGTGTCGAGCAGGGTCACTATGGCTTGCTCCTGCGCTGCTTTGAGCAAGCTACCAACGACACCGTCACTCTGGGCATCGCCTCCTGCGACGCACCGTTGCAGAAGGTATGGCTTCGTATGGTAGGCGACTTCGACAATGATAAGGCGCACTATGAGTTCTCGCTGAACGGTAAGTATTACCGTCCGCTGGGGCGCGAGATGCCCCTGTCGTATCAACTCATCACCTTCCAAGGATCACGTCCGTCGCTCTTCGCTTTCAATCATAAAGGAAAGCAAGGCGGCTATGCGGAGTTTGACAACTTCACTGTTGTGGAGCCGAAGGCGGATCGTAGTGGGAATATCCCTTATGGGAAGACGTTCCGTATCATCAACCTTGGAACAGGGAAGGCAATGGCTGCTCTGGAGCACGGACTGGTTTATGATGCCGACAGTACCATGTCTGAAAAGCAGACACTGTTCCGTCTGGTAGATAAAGGACAGGGTAAGGTGATCCTGCAATGTGCGGACGGACGGTATGTGTTCTGTGCCGGCTATGGGTTGGCTGGTGATGTGCGACTGACTACAGACGAGTCGAAAGCGGAGGTGTTCTTATGGCAGGACTATCTCGACCGTGAGTTTATGCTCATGTCGATGCGTACCCACCGATATGTCGGCAAGAGTCCTACTACGGGCAGTCCTTATTCTATGGACTTCGCAGGGGCAGATCCAGCCCGTCGCAATGGGGCTGTTTTCCGTTGGGAAGAATAATATGATTATTTGTATAACTTTATAAAACCTAAGAAAATGAAGAAAAGATTATTATCATTGGCTGTCGTCATGGGTACATCCCTTGTCGTTATGGCACAAATGACGATGGATGTAAGTACCAAGAAGTTGGGTGCTCCCATCCAATCGACCATGTATGGTATTTTTTTCGAAGACATCAACTATGCCGCAGACGGCGGATTGTATGGTGAACTGGTAAAGAACCGCTCCTTTGAGTTCCCTCAGCACTTGATGGGCTGGCAGGCCTTTGGACGGGTGGACGTGAAGGACGACGGACCATTCGAGCGTTGTCCGCACTACGTGGTGCTGAGCGATCCTGGTCACAACGACCGCCGTTCGGGACTGGTGAACGAGGGCTACTTCGGCATCGGCGTGAAGCAGGGTGAGCAGTATCGCTTCTCGGTATGGGCAAAGGCTCCAAAGGGCCTCGCCTCCATCCGCGTGCAACTGATTCAGGAGAACTCGATGGAGGAGAACCAGCAGTTTGCTGAGCAGAAAGTAGATGTCACCTCTGCGGAGTGGAAGAAATATACCGTCACGCTGACGTCGACGAAGACGCTGAAACAGGCCAAGCTGCGCATCTTCCTGCATGGACTGAATAGTGTCTGTCTGGAGCATGTGTCGCTATTCCCCGTCAACACCTATAAGAACCGCGAGAATGGTATGCGCCGCGACCTTGCTCAGGCTTTGGAAGACCTGCATCCGGGCATCTTCCGCTTCCCCGGCGGATGCATTGTGGAGGGTAGCTCTCTTGATGAGCGCTACCAATGGAAGAATTCGGTAGGTCCCGTTGAGAACCGTCCGTTGAACCATAATCGCTGGGAATATACCTTCGACTTCCGCTACTTCCCCGACTACTATCAGTCGTATGGACTGGGCTTCTTTGAGTTCTTCCAGTTGGCGGAGGATATCGGTGCTGAGCCGTTGCCTGTCATTTCGTGCGGTTTGTCGTGTCAGTTCCAGAACCCCGACCCCACGAAGCCCGGCGTACATGTAGCACTCGACGACCTCGGTCCATACATCCAGGATGCGCTGGATTTGGTGGAGTTTGCCAATGGCGACGTCACCACGAAGTGGGGTAAAGTGCGTGCCGACATGGGACATCCCGAACCCTTCAACCTGAAGTTCCTCGGTGTGGGCAACGAACAGTGGGACTACGACGAGCAGCACGGCGGCTATGGTCCTGTGTTCACCGAGCGTCTGAAGAAGTTCAGCGACGCCCTGCGCAAAAAATACCCCACGCTGAAACTCATCGGCACTACCGGTCCTAACTCAGAGGGCTGGGACTTCGACCTCCTGCAGCCACGCATGAAGGAGTTGAAGGTGGACCTCTACGACGAGCACTACTACCGCGACGAACAGTGGTTCCTCACCCACGGCCTGCGCTACGACTCCTACGACCGCAAGGGTCCGAAGGTGTTTGCTGGTGAATATGCTTGTCACGGCAAGGGCAAAAAGTGGAACCACTACGAGGCCGCCATCCTCGAAGCCGCCCACATGACCGGTTTCGAGCGCAATGCCGACATCGTCTACATGACCACCCCTGCTCCGCTCTTTGCCCACGTTGACGGATGGCAGTGGCGCCCCGACCAGATATGGTACGACCAGACGCAAATGTTCCGCACCGTGAGCTACTACGTCCAGCAGCTCTATGCCACCAACAAGGGCACCCACGTGCTCTCATTGACTACCCCTGCAGGGAAAAAGGGCGTGCCCGTAGCTGGACAGGAAGGTCAGAACGGACTCTTCGCCTCAGCTTGTTACGACAAGGAGGCCGGTGAGGTCGTTGTCAAGGTGGTCAACACCTCTAAGCAGATGCAGCCCATCACGCTGAACCTGAAAGATCTGACGGGCGTCACCACGGCGCAGACCATCACGCTGAACCACGCGGGCATGGATGACGAGAACAGCATTGCCCACCCTGAACTAATCACCCCACAGCGAGGCACTATCGCCGTCGAGGCCGACAAGAAGCAGAGCGTCATCCTCGACCAGCTGCCCCCCATGTCGTTCCGCATCTACCGCGTGAAAAAATAAACACGATAAGAATTTGATTGATTCATACCAAAATATTGGTTTTTAGTTAGTTGGTTTTAGGTTTTTAATTTAATTTGACAGCATTTGATCATGAACCAAAATGGTGCAGCTCGCGATGAGTCGCACCATTTTTTTATCAGACAAATGAAGTGATTTGTTTTTTTCTCCTTTTTTGCATAATTCTCCGCCAGGTGGGTTAATCCGTTGATTTACAGAAAGATGATGGCGGAGGATTTTTGGGCTACGGAGAATTTTTCGTGAGGAAAGGGCTAGGCTGTGTTGAGGAAGGGGCAAAACGGCGATGAGGCCGGAGCTAAGCTATGATGAGGCCTATCCACACCGCC
>Ga0256407_10006203_pt1 | contig 18603 bp, 19 predicted proteins | sample RumenRJG_04DNA_FD_193489 | JGI IMG/M metagenome (GOLD analysis project Ga0256407, IMG submission 193489) | Bovine rumen microbial communities from Lethbridge, Alberta, Canada - RJG_04 | ecosystem: Host-associated > Mammals > Digestive system > Stomach > Rumen | place: Canada: Alberta...
CTCGATATGTTCCAGCTTATAAGCCGGAAACTCCATTCTTATCAGCTCATCGCTCTTTTGAACGGTAAATGCACCGATCTGGCCGTAGAAGTTGATAGTATCCGTATCCTGAGCATAGAAATTGAAGAGAACGTAAGCAGTAGCCAGAGTAGCGTGACCACAAAAGTCTATCTCACTCTTGGGGGTGAACCAGCGTATATGATAGCGATCATTCTCTTTAACAGCAAACGCAGTCTCGGATAGACTATTCTCAGCTGCGATACTCTTCATGATTTCTTCACTTGGGAACGATTCCAGAACGCATACAGCAGCAGGATTTCCTGAGAATATCTTGTCAGTGAATGCGTCTACGATGTATTGTTTCATTTGTTTCTCCTGTTCTATGGGAATGCGGTATTAGACTATCATTATGATTCTTCAAATAACATATCTGTCGCATCAAGGTCAAGAAGATAATACTTCCTGCCTTTCTGACGATTCTCAATGAGCAGGTTATCAGGTATCATCCTCAGCCTGCTCCGTAATGTATTCTCTGACAGTTTCAGTTCATTAAGAAGATCCTCACGGGAGATACCGATATTGGAGAATAACGCTGCCTGTATCAGGAGTTCGTACAAATGAGCAATATCGGTCTTTTCGGCATTTGGTAAGATGCCGATACGCTGACAGTAGTATTCCAATTTATACTTCTTTTCTTCAAGAGTTTCCAGCAGCTGTTGCAGCGATATCTCCAGTATATTCAGGAACATCTCCACAAACGGCGTAAGTTCAGCTTTGTTATGAGCATCATTACATACATCAAAAGCCTTATAGTATTTGGAGATGTTTTCTTTTATTGTATAAGACAGTCGGTATCCTATCAGGGGGTTAAGCTGACGCGATAACAGGTAGCTGCTGATGAATCGGCTCGTTCTTCCATTTCCATCGTAGAACGGATGAATATATCCGAACAGGTAGTGGAATACAGCTATCCTGATGAAGATATCGATATCATCATCGTTCAACACAGCAAGGCTCTGATTCATAGTGTCTATTATCTTACTTTCGGGTGATAATCCTTTGTGGATAACCTTCTGAGTTGCTGACTGTACTTCAACACCGGATCTACGGAACATTTCACCATCAGGCAGATTCTCAGGATCAGTTGCCTTTATTTCTTCATAGAAGATATCATCATAGACCTTGCGTATATCCTGACAAGTCTTAAAGGACATAGACTGATTATCTTCCAATGCAGCATACTTTGCGACTAATCCAACGAACCTGTTACGTTTATCCCGCGTTGAAAGATCCTGAAGTATCTCACCGATCTCTTTTCTTGTACTATGAACACCTTCGATGTTGTTGGTAAGAAGTATTTCGTCTATAAGACACTTGGAAGTGAACTGAGATATTGCAAGCTGAGGAAGTGTATTAGCCACAGCATCAACAGCCTTGTCCATACGCTCGATCGATATTATCTGTTTGTATATCTCAGGAGTCTGACAGATAAAAGCAGCGTCATTCCCGATAGTTACATTCAGGTGTATTGTCGTATCAGCGTTATATCTGCTGTTGTATTCATCCTGGTATTCTTTAGCTCCCATATGGAATAGAGCTTTAAGTGTTTTCCTTGATATATATATCATCTCCTTCTGACAGTTGTTATTATCTGAAGCTCAAATATGATTATGCATTGAGCAAGTACATGGTAGTATTTTAGCGTAATGCGCAAATATTAACTATTTTTGCGTTTTATAAGTTGATTATATCACACCTAAACGCAAATGTCAACAGATATAAGTACATTCAAACAGAACAGCTCCACCCCGGCACATAGGCCGGGGATGATAATGAATCACTATGAAGCTGTCCCTAATTCCAAGAATATAGATTGTTATTGAATGATCGATATATTATTCGTCATCATCTTCATCGTCGTGAGGAACGAACTTCTGTTTGCAAGTCCATTCAGTTCCGTCCTCTTTTCTGATAACAAGCTGTGTGGGTTTTTCGGTAATATCAGCCATGCGCTGCGCCAAACCGTAGTTTGTTTTATTGTCGGCGTAAAGCATATCACCGGTCTTTACATCAGTCGGGCTCATGGCTGTATGTCCATGATACTTACAGCCGTCTCTGAGCTTTTCGTGAATACCTATACCTGTGAGATGAGTTTTCGTAAGAGGCTCGAATATTTTCTTAGTCAACTCCATTGCAATTTCAGCCGTAGGAGCAGTCTCTTCGGTATATGAGGTCATATAATGAAATACCGGCGTTTTATCCTGATTATCGCTGAATTCAGCCACAGACTTAAACTGTCTGAAAGCGTTGTGGGAATTATTTGGATCTATACCGAATCCTTCCTTCAAAACCTGATCCTTACCGATCGGGTAGTTTACAACATTTCTCAAGCACTTGTCATCGCCGTTAGTATGCAATATCAGCTTAAAAGTTTCCATAATTCCATCACCTTCTTCTGTATCTTTATCGCTTCTTCGGGCATATCGTCTTTGAGCTCTTCGTACTTTACGTTAGCTTTATTCTGTAACTCAAACATAAGCTCAGGCGTAAGAGGTATCGGATAGTGCTCGATTCTGTATGCTGCAACATCAGAACGTGGAATTCCCTTCTCTTTAGCAATCTGATCCACCTCATAGAAGGTTGACTGTCTCACCTTCATCGGTAATGGAACTTTCTTGTCTTTTTGATCTTTCATGTTGATCACTCCTATTTAACTATTATTCCGAATACGTATGATGTAGTTGAAGATTGTATCTGATATGAGTTATCTGAGAATGATTATGGTGAATCAGGTTGTTTAGACTGTTTAGTTATAATATATAATATATTACAGGATATTAGTAAAGAACAAACGTATTACGGAATTACATATATGTACTATTCACGCGCAAAAATATCCTCAGCGTATATGCCGAAACATAGAGATGAAAGCAACGTTCTTTATAAAATCTACAAAAACTATTTCAAAATGCAGGCAGCAAGGAAAACGGTATAGAAATATTATTCGTTTTTCCTGAAAAATGGAAAAATATGAAAAGTCATTTTTGCAACTGCCTGCAATTCTGAAAATAATGATGATAGTTTTTGCATACGCGTATATAAATGTCAACGTATTTTTACTCCTGATTCAAGTATCCTGAGAGTAAGATAATACTATTCGTAGAATGGTTACCACATAAAAAGTGTGCCTGTACCAATGATGAAGCAGGCACTTAACATATATAGCTAATCAGCTCCTTCTGGAGTAGTTTTAGCGCTGTGGAATTGCATAGAATTCCGATTATTTCAATTTTGTAAATATATATCATTATTATGTAATAATAATTGTTATTACATTTTTCTCCGTAACGACTACTAAACACTTCATGCCAATATCAAAAACAGCAAATACAAAAGCCAGTTCCGAAGAACTGGCTTATTTTTTCATCATTGAGCCTATACTCATATCCGATAGCTTCTATCATCTTGAAAGAAGCCGGGAAATATCATCAATTGTTTTGGGTGAAAGCATTTTCCTACCAGGAGTATGGATAACATGCTCAATATCATATATGTTATTTAGTATATAATCACTTACAACCGGACTGTTTCCCTGAATGAGTATTGCATACCCGTTTACCCAGACTTTAGTTCCATAGTATTCGAGATAACGAGCAAGTAGATAGCATTGCCTTTTTACCTGTTTTATTGGATTTTTTACAGTTTTTACATATGTATTTCCAGCATCAGTGGTCTTATATTTCTGCCACTCAAAGTCATCTTCATTTCCGTAAATAGCCCCAGCGTAATTCTTGACCTCGATAACAAAGACTCCATATTTATTAACAATCACATTATCAAGCTCCGCCGGCCTTCCATCGTAATTGATACTTACATTAGTAAACAAGCGATCATCGTCGCGCATAACGGATAAAATGGCGTTTGAAGCTTTAACTTCTCCACGAATACCAACTCGTTTATACTCCGGAGTCATCATCCATTCAAATAATCCCGGAAATTTGTGATCCTCTGAATAGTCGTGCCTGTTATTGCTACCGGAATTGTCAAGACATATGACAAGAACAATGACGGCAACAACTATCAAAAGGACAAATAATACCAAATAGAACAAAGTTATCTCTTCTTTCCACTTAATAAATGCTCTGCTTAAGCTGGCAGAATCTTAAAACGATTAACAGAATCAATAGCTTTGATAGAGTATTCGGTTATGGTATATATAATCTTCTTAGACTTTTATCTTCTTATCATGACTAATTGCAGGACTAGTGGAAAAGCTAATATGTTTTCGCTATTTCAACATTATCAGTTTATCATAAATCCATGCTGACGTCAAGGCTATGACTTTTTGCTGTAGCAAGTAAAGCATACATGTTACTTTGAGACTCGTTTTTCCTATTTTTCCTGATTTCTAGATATATATTATTTGAATGAAAGTGACTGAGATAACGTTACGATCGCAATATTTCAAGGAAAGGAGAAGCGTTTGTCATGTTTAACAACAGTAGATATCTCACCTGTGGCGTCGATAGCTCTATTCCTATTGAATTGCAGCTATTCCTTTGGGAGTGTGTTGAGCGTATGCCTGCTCCCAAGGACTATTTACAGGTATTTGAGTTAAGTTCATCGGGTTCTATGCAATCTATTGTACACAGCTCAGAAGCACCAGAATATCGCAAGGTGTATATGATACCGTCAGATACACCGATAACAGAAAAGCTGTATATCATCGACGACGGCGACCACAGCACAATGCTGCTCGCAAGTGAATACTAATAAGACGATGCCGCTCATTCGGGAGCGGTTTTTCAGTTCTATATGTTATTCTGGAGGTGAAGACTATGGATATATTGGACGAGCTTGCGGAGAAGTTCGCTATCACCCTGGATTCCGAGCTCTGTAACAACAGCGAATATTTGAAAGCAATGGCTCTGCTAAATGAGCTGGTAAGGGAGTTCCCGATAAAAAAAGCAACTGAGATTGAGGATATTGCATCTGATCTCACAGCAGCTGCTTTCAGTGCAGGGATACGCTCCGGACTAAAACTCGGAGCAAGAATAGCTATCGGTCTTATCGGCAGCGACAAATGAATATTAACACAACAGCCGTCCTTCGGGACGGCTCTACTATTTTATGGAGGTCTAAAAATGGAAGAAAACAAACTATACTGCGCCCACTGCGGCGCACTTATTGACACAGATGATTACGAGGAAGTTAACGGGGAAATAGTTTGCACCTCATGTTATGAGCATCACACAACAACCTGCGATAGATGTGGGAATACCATTTGGCTCGATGACAGTTTTGGCGATGAATATACCACGCTTTGCAGGCATTGTTACGAAAATTACTATTCGAGGTGCAGCTGCTGTGATGCACTTGTCCACAATGATGATCTGTACCACCTGGACGGGTACGACTACTGCTCAGAGTGCTACCACGATGAAGTTGATAAGTCGCGTAGTATCCACGATTACGGCTACAAACCGGAGCCCATATTCTACGGCGATTCTAAACGATATTTCGGCGTGGAGCTTGAGATCGACCAAGCTGGAAAAGACTCGGACAATGCAGACGAGCTCCTTGCTATCGGCAACCGTGACGCTGACTGCATCTACATCAAAGGAGATGGTTCCCTCGATGACGGAATGGAGATAGTCAGCCACCCAATGAGCCTTGAATACCACAAACAGTTCCAGTGGGGCGAGATAATGAAAAAGGCGATTTATCTGGGATACCGGTCACATCAGACTTCTACCTGTGGACTTCATGTTCATGTCAACAGAAACTGCCTCGGAGAGTCCAGGGAGGAGCAGGATGAAGTCATCAGTCGAATCTTATACTTCGTGGAACACCATTGGAATGAGCTTCTGAAATTCTCCCGCCGTTCTGAGTATGCTATGAATAGGTGGGCTTCACGCTACGGTTATGAGAACTCAGCAAGAGCAATCCTCGACAAAGCCAAGAAAGGCAATAACGGACGTTATGCGGCTGTGAATCTGATGAACTACTCGACCATTGAGTTCCGAATGTTCAGAGGTACGCTCAAACTGAATACCTTCATGGCAACTCTTGAGCTAGTCAATGCGATCATTAACGTGGCTCTGGACTACAGTGAGGAAGGACTTCACAAGCTGTCGTGGTCGGAGTTCGTCAGCAGCATAACCGAGCCAGAGCTGATCGCATATCTCAAGGAGCGCAGGCTCTACATAAATGAAATCGAAAACACGGAGGAGGATATGTAACATGGGAATTCTATCAGATTGGTTTGACGTTGATCCTGAGACTGAAAAGGACATCAAAGACGTAATTAAAGCCGTTGGATTAATAGCAATTCTTATCGGCGGAGCAGGCACTGTTGGCGACTCTCTCGAACTGCCGTTTGATAACGAAAAGGAGGAATAATTATGTGTAGTTTATTTGGCTGGTTAGATTATCAGGGCATCGTTCCCTACAGGGTAAAGAAGAAGCTCACTCAGGCACTGGCAAACGCTGCGGAAGAACGTGGCACAGATGCAGCCGGTATCAGCTACATCAATAACGGTAAGGTCGTAATCTATAAGCGTCCGAAGCCGGCTCACAAGTTGCATTTCAATCCGCCAGAAGGCACTTCTGCTGTTATGGGTCATACCCGCATGACAACTCAGGGAGACGAAAAACACAATTACAACAACCACCCCTTCCCCGGTGTTGCCGGGGAAACGTCTTTTGCTTTTGCTCATAATGGAGTGTTATGGAACGACAAAGAGCTGCGGAAGGAAAAGCAGCTTCCCGACACCCATATTGAGACAGATAGCTACATCGCAGTCCAGCTCCTCCAGCAGAGTGATAAGCTGGATTTTGACTCGCTGCGTGATATGGTGGAAACCGTGGAGGGGAACTTCACCTTCTCCGTCCTCGATCAGAACAACAACCTGTACATCATCAAAGGCAGCAATCCCATGTGCCTGCTCCACTTCAAGGATATCGGATTGTACGTATATGCATCAACGGAGAGTATCATGAAGAACGCCTTGAAGCGTGTGGGGCTGCACAAGTTTGCATACGAGCGTGTACAGACTGATGAAGGCGACATACTCCGTATCGACAAGAACGGTGTCATCGAAAGGTCAGAGTTCGAGCCGAGACTGTTCCGTTCCAGATACGGTGGCTGGCACGACTGGGAAGATGAGATGTTCAGTGTTCATGAGGAACTTTTGCTTGCGTACTGCGGGTGCTATGGCGTTGATAGCTCTGACGTTGAACTGCTTCTGGAGTTCGGCTACTCCTGCGACGAGATAGAAGAGATGCTCGCAGACCATGATCTGCTTCACGAAGCACTCAGGGATGTGAAGTATATGTGTGGAGAGGATATCTATGAGTCCTGCTATGGGGGTGCTTTATAATGGCTGAAGGAAGAAAAGGCAATAATGAGGGCAGCATTTACAAAGATAAACAAGGTCATTGGCGAGCTCTTATATCTATCCCTACAGTTGACGGTAAACAGAAACGCAAATATCTTTATGGAAGGACACGCAAAGAAGTTGCTGACAAAATGTACGCCATACTTCATCAGATCCGTACTGATACCTATATTGAACCTTGCAAGGTCACTCTTTATGAGTGGCTTTGCACCTGGCTTGAGCAGTACTGCAAGAACGAAGTCCGTCTTTCCACATATGTCAACTACGATACTTATGTCCAGCGACATATTAAGGATACAATAGGCGGCTACAAACTCTGTGAGTTAAACACTGCTATTATGCAGGCCTTCTTTAATGATAAGGCTAAAAGTGGTAAGCTAAACGGCTCTGGAGGCTTAAGCCCCAAAACGATTAAGAATATGCATGATATGATGCATCGAGCACTGAATAAAGCAGTACATCTTGATATGATACTAAAAAATCCCACAGATTTTGTTACTCTTCCGAAACGAAAGAAAAGTGAAATGCGCTTTCTTACACTTGATGAGCAAAAAGAACTTCAGGAAGCTTTAAAAGGCGACCGACTTGAAATGCCTGTTTTATTAGCTCTGTATACAGGTATGCGTCAGGGCGAGATGTTTGGACTAAAATGGTCATATGTTCATCTTGAATCTGATAATCGATCGTGGCTTAGGGTAGTACAGGCAGTAAACAGGTTTAGCGACAGAACAGGTGAAAGTATGAAGAAAACTTTTCTCGGACTGAGCGAACCTAAAACTCCTCACTCGATCAGATCGATACCTCTGCTTCCATACATTGCAAATAGACTAATGGACTACAAGGTGGAGCAGGCTGAGTACTTTCGAGCCCATAATTTACCGATGACAGAAATGGTCTTTACAACAAGAGCAGGCAACCTTGTAGATCCTCGTGACTTTCAGCGGGATTTCAAGCTATTGCTAAAGCGTAACGGTCTGCGGGAGATAAACGTCCATGCTCTCAGACACACTTTTGCTACCAGAGCACTGGAGAGCGGCATGAATATAAAAACTCTATCACAGATACTCGGTCACAGCAGTGTAGCGTTCACCCTTGATACGTATACTCATGTTACCGAAGACCTAAAATTCGATGAGATGTCTGCTATGAACAGTTTTCTGTAATTATCGCTCCGTCTTATGACGGAGCTTTTCTTTTGGAGGTTATTATGAAACTTATATTCAATATTCTATTGTCGCTAATTTTAAATAATGGAAAAGGTCGCATTAGTAACGAATGCAACAGAACTGCGGGGTGATATCTGATGCACTATGTTCTTTCAGATATACATGGCAATAAGGAAGCGTTCGATACCATACTCTCCATGATTAATCTGCATCCTGAGGATCATCTGTATATCCTCGGAGATGTTATCGACCGCGGAGAATACGGAATTGAACTGTTGCAGCAGATACGAACAATGCAGAATTGCACATTGTTGCTTGGTAATCATGAGTATATGATGTTAAACGCTTTGCGTCATCCAGAAAACTTGCATTTCAAGTACCTATGGAGGAACAACAGAAATCAACATACTTATGATAGATTTTTCAGCCTTACAGAAGATGAGCAGGAGGAGCTGCTTTGCTATCTGGAGACACTTCCTGTACAATTAGAGCTAACCGTCAATAGACGTAAATTTATACTTGTACATGCTGCACCACAGGAACTATATGAAACCGTAAATATGAAGCGCTATAAACTAGAAGAATTTATGGTGTGGCATCGACTGACGCCTTTCGACCAGATGCCAGCAAGAAAAAATGTCATATTCGGTCATACTCCAACATGGAAGTTACACAAAACAAAGCATATATTTCACGGGAAGCGTATGCTTGCTATTGATTGTGGCAGTGGTTTCCCAAATCATGGTGGTCAGCTCAGCTGCATACGATTAGAGGATATGACAGAATACTATTCAGATGACGGTACTTTCACTAAAGAAGAAGCAGCAGAATTGCGAAAGACATAAGTAAATACGCATACAAGCAGCCTGTATATAACCGCATAGTCGAAAATCTAAAGTCAACAGTATTCATCGTGCACACGGATCTATTACTCGGCAAATGAGAATGCGGTAGTTACGGAAACGAGGCACGTGTGATTTCAGACCTGATCTGCAGAGGGGATCGAGCTAAGCTATAACGGATTCAGATAAAACGACCTGTTCAACAGGATTGATTTTTACCTACTATCCCGTACTCCGTTTAAGTTCAAATATAATCAGTTTAGACATAACCTTGCGTAAAATTAAGGGCTCTCACCTCTGAGAGCCCAATAAATAATAAAAATTAAAGGACATTGCCATAATAGCCCTTAGGACGTATCTTCAGCTTTGAGAAATTATCATCGTCGTTCTTGCCGCATATTATCGCATACTTATGGCATTTCTCAACTGTGCTCCAGAAAAAACCTTTACCGATAATATCTCCCAGATTTCCGGAACAGAGCTCTTCAATGGAGAAGCCTTTATTCAGAGCTTTGAACACATTATTTGCAGAAACAGGTGTCGGAGGGTAGAACAGCTCAATGCCTGCATTGCTCGTAAAGTTCCGGGTCTCGTTATCCCTGCTGCGGTATTCTTGCGTCATTCCGGCAGCGATAATATTAAACTGCCTGCCTTCAGCGAACCACTGCTGAAACGGACTATCAGCAGTATACTTTTGCATTTCGTCGGCGTACAACACCAAGCGAGTATGGCTGTCCAAAATCTGATGTTCAAATAATGACTGCAACAGCGCATAAACAGTACAGCGCAACGCCGTGATGTTACTCTGTACAATAGACAGAATAGTTATCCTGCCGCTGTCGTCTATGAATTCCCGGCATGAGGCATATTTGTAGTTTTCGTCTTTTGGAGTATAGGCGCTCATCATGTTAAACAGCGGAGTGAGCTTCTTCTGAAGAGCGATTGTCCTGTTCTTGGGAAATTTTTCAAAGAGTTCAAGCAGGGAAAAACTCTGCATATCGTCGTCAACCATGCTGTTGACATAGTCGGAAAGCTCGTTGAGCTGATTATCGGTGAGATCATTAACTGCCGCACAAATGATATTCAATATGTAGCTGACTTTTGCATTCTTGCCTTTAAAGCCAGATACGTTGAATATATCGAACGGCAAGCCTTCTGTCTTGAGATCGAACAGATCATATTTGTCAGTGGAACAGCCCATATCATTGAGAGAATCCTCGGTTATGGGTCCCTTAATATTGATGAAAATGAACTTAGAACGTAAGCGGAGGAAGCATTCGCCGTTGCGGTAAGCGCCTCTGTTTTTACCCATTCCCGACATTCCGCAGATATTGATGTGCGGATTTGGCAATCCTATACCGTCAAGAACGATACCGGCACAACGTCCTCTGAACCATACCAGCGGTATGAAATTCTCAGGAACTTCTTCCGGAAGCATAAAGAACTCAATATTGTCAATATACCTGATTATCTGTAATATATCATCACCAAACTCGGAGAGATAAACACTATAAAATTCAGAACGCCTGCCTGATATAGTAATTTGCCTTGCACCATTGTCCGTGCAGTAAATACTGTTGCACGCCTTAAGGATTGCTCCCAACTCATCACCATCTTTAACCGTAGGAATCATTTGGGCAATCATATCCAAGGCTTCCTTGGGGAAATTTAGAAATCCTTTTTTTCTGTCAAGTATAAGAAACTTGCCTTCTCCTGGATATTTCTTGTGTGCATCTTTCAGCTCCATGATTATAAACTTTCTATTACAAAGCAGCTTATACGTAACATCAAGAAAATGATCTCTGACGATATAGTCAGGCGCAATGATTTCCGCCGCAGATTCTTTGAATAGGTTTGTAACACGCTTGAACTCATCTTCCGAAAAAAGCTCAATATTAAAGCAGCCGCTCATAAGTTTCCGTAATGCGTTCAATGCAATATACAGACCTTCTTTATTATTTCCGATTTCCGGAGCAGGCTCTGCCTTGTATTGCTCTACTGCTGAACTTATCCACCCCTCAACAACATCGAAATGGTTCTCGATATATGAGATATACGCGGCATCGAATTCCAACACGAAATTCCGGAGCTTTTTATCATCTGTATCGTTAGCCATTCCTCTGCAATCGATATTAAGAACAAATTCCGGCGTCAGATCGGCTGGAATAAAGCGTCCTATCATTGAGATAAGAGCCCTTGCAGTCTTGTCAGCACCGTTAGCACCTATCGCTGAATCGCGGATATAGTTGGCCTTCTTTCCGTTCATCTTTGACTCTGACGCTGTCAGGGGACCGATAAATGTTGCAACGCCGTCGCGAGCACCGCCTATTTCTTTGTCAATTTCCGCAGTTGATGAGTATAGCGACAACGAATCAAAGTTAGCGAAATCTCCAGTTTTAAGTATTGCGGCAGAAGCAGACATCTGATTGGTATTATCGATAATTGCAGCTATGATAGTCCTTACTGCAATGCCATGCCTACCGAGCGGCATAAGAAGTGGACTTATCAGCCTTGCACACCATAATAATTTCTTTTGCAAACACTGACCTATCAGCGGCTGCAGGTCGTTGAATACTTCATTTAATGTGCGTGTAGTCCTGCCGACAAGTCTTCTGCACATGGCAGGCGGCAAATTGGTATCGTCTAAGTTTTTATACCTGCTACGTTCAAGAAACACCCAGCCAAATTCTTCATCATTGTACCAGCCTGGACGAGAGGGAATCATTATTTCTGTACTAAGTTTTGAAACACGGTATATCTCAGCACGGAAGAAGGCACTACAACGTTTTTCCTGACCTGATCTGACTATCTCAGGCTTAAATGTCAGGCTGCATTTCGGACTATTCAAGTCCCCTTTTTCGATAACCTTAGTTACCATAGAAAAATCGTTACTGATTTCGTCTGTTGTGTAAACGTTGATATAGTGCTTATCTGGCTTATCTTCACGCATAAATCTATCTCCATGCTTGAAGAAAATAGGGTCGCATATCTCAATGGGCTTGTCTTTGATCTTACTTGTGTGTGCCAGTCCGCCTTTAAGGTTATTCTGTTCACGTTTTGTGACCGTACGCTCGATGTATTTGATGACGTTTTCACCGTAAAACAGGGCAAAAGTTCCCTCTTCAGTCTCAATCTCATAGGCGAAATGATACGTATCCATTGTATAGCCGTTATTAGCCCACATATCTATATATCCAATTTGCTGGCCCATCTGAGCATAAACCTGTTCAGCGGTGCTAGGCGTTGAAATAACGGCATTCTGTGAGGCACAGCTACCAGTGAGCGGCTGTCGAATAGACTCTTCGAGTATTCCTGAAAGGTGGCTGTATTCGCCGTTTTTACTTCTTATGAATCTCATATTCATCATTCCTTCATATTACTTAATATAGCGGAGGCAAAAGCCTCCGCTATTATTTTTAACCATATAATTTATATATTTAATATTGTGCTTAATTATTTCAAAGAGAAATACTCATCAAAAGAAAAGAAGTTTGTGAAATCGCCCCTGAATACAGTAGCTTTACTCTTGCCTGTGCGCTTATCCTGTACCATTTCTTTAAGGATAGCACCATCAAAGGTACCATAACCAGATATATCCTTGAACGGCCAGCTATCATTGCTTGTTATATGAAGTGCAGCATTAACATAGTTCTTTGATGAGAGTGTAGGGAATAAGAAGTACTGCTTACAAGCTGATGACATCATCTCACCTTCCGGCGTAGAAGGCATATGATAGTCAGCTGAAATACCGATTACGTTGATATTCAGTCTCTCAGCCTCGTTTATAATCTTTCTTATCGCTCCCGTACACGAGAAGTTCAAGTCAGTAATATCGTTGATATAAAGGTCGATAGGAGTCTCGTGGTTGCGTTTTCTGTAGTTTCTCAGCGATGCGAGCAGCATATTCGCAATCGGAATTGCGCTGTCTCTTGAACCAGAATTCGAGTAGATGTAGAGAAGAGAAATCTCAGAATTAAAGATATCCTCCCATGAATTGTTCAAAACTTCACTATTGTCAAGATCAGAATCTATCGAACAATGGAGTTCATGAAGGAACGGATCATTGACCGTATAGGTTTCAGCTTCAATAAGAGTGTCGAAAAACTGCATCTTCTCGGTTATTGCTGCTTCGGAAACCGTACAATCCGTAGGAACTTCCGCTTCATCTACATAACTGGACAGCATCGATTCAAGCGTATCCATATGTGACGGATTAGGAGCTGGATAGATAGAAGAGCCAATGTCAAATAAATCGATGGCATTTTCTTCTTTACTCTTATTTGGATCCATGGCGAATACATTAACGGGGAGTCCGTCCTTGTATATATCAATTCTTTTTACTTCTCCTACAACAAGACGGTGAGATGATATGAGATCCAATGAATTATCATCGATAAATCTACGGGTATCCAAGAAAATAGTTGGATTCTTACTGCAGCTGCCCACAAGCATATTCTTAACAAAATCACGCTTGTTTGCATTGTTTGCGCCTGTAACAAGAGTAAAATTGTCATTAGCATTGAATACTGATTTATGGAAACGCTTAATTATCTCCTCTTTCTTAAAAAACTCTTTTCCATTGCCGCTAATAGCAGCGTTTGTATTATTCTTATTCATTAACAAAACCTCGTTTCAATTATTATTGGTCAGAAGGCTGTTGCCTCCTCAATATGGATTACTTGTCTAACAGCTTAACAGCTTCAAGAGTACCTTTCAGGGATTCTCTTGTGTAAAAAGTCAAGGTAGTATTACTGCTGCTGTGTCCGAGCAGCTTTGCCACCGCCACAGGGCTTGCACCATGGCGGATAAGCGTACTCGACGCGTACCTGCGAAGTGCGTGCGGTGTAACTTCCTTTGGAAGTCCCGCTTTCTTCACGCACTTGGCAAAGTCAGCTCTAAACTTATCGGGAGTAGTATACTTGAAACCGTTTTTACTGATAGTCCCAATGATAAAAGAGTCATCTGTAAAGTGATCTCCGAGTTCTCCAGCTATTCTCAGCTGCTCTGCCTTAAGCTTTTCGAGCTCATTCTGAACGCTCGATATTATCGGTACATATCTGACTGAAGAATCAGTCTTTGTATCAGAAAGGTGGATCTTAGTCTTTGTACCTTCGACTCTCTCATCAAAGATATAGTCTCTCTTCAGTGCTTTAGATATACTGAGAACGGAAATACCGTCAACCTCGATACAGTCCTTCCACTGAAGGCCAAGAAGTTCACCAATGCGGAGACCCAAACCGAGAATTGATATTGCAGTCTTCATCGTCTGTGTATCAGCCTCCTCCAGAAGACTTACAAACTGCTCCTCAGTAATAAGAGGACGTTCAGCTGATCTCTTCTTCGGAAGTCTTACGCCATCACACGGGTTGAACAAAATAAGTCTGTTCCTGACAGCCTGTGCAAATACCGCATCAACGAATGCGAATATATTTCTGGTTGTCTTACTACTCAAGCCTCTGTCAACAAGATTGTTAACAAAATCCTGAATGTTGTCAGCCGCAATGCGGCTGACCTTCATTTTTCCGATAGGACTGTTTTTTAGGTAGTTTTCAGCATAGCCCTTATAGTTTTTCAGCGTTGAAGGTCTGACATAAGGCTTCGCATAGCGCTCGATGTAACTGGCTACCAGTTCATTGAGCGTAACATCGCCTTCTGTCAGAGAGACTCCACGTCTTGCCTTATCTCTCATCACATCAAGCTTATCATATGCAGCCTTCTCTGTTAATGCGTACTCGAATTTACGCTTTCCGTTCTTCATAAGCGAAGCCTGAAAGTATCCATCGCTGCGCTCTGAAACACTACCTTCGCCGTTACGACGGCGCTTCATTTTCTCTTTCAAACGTTTATTCGCCATACTGTTTCCTCCCATCCAAAGCCATAGCTGTCTGTTCTTCGATGAACTCATCTATGGCACTTTCTGGTATCAGAAAGCGGCGTCCGTTTTTGAAGTAACGAATCTTTCCTTCAGCAAGAAGCTGATAGAACTTCGTTCTGCCTATACCGAGCAGTTGCCACGACTCGCGTGGTGTTAAAACTTTTGTATTCATCGTATCCTCCTTAATATAGTAAAAACGTTCCCGGGATATGTTACAAGTGAACAGCAATTCCGGCCAAGAACTGCTTTACGTATGATCTCCGCTTCGACAAGAGATAAGGAAAAAAGAAAAAGCCTTGCGGCTGATCTCTCAACCTCAAGGCTATTTTACCATATTATCTCACGCAATACATGGTACGAAAATCGGGAATTTTAATTATACCTTCATTCGGCACATATTGCATATTTTTTTTTACGTTGACATTATATCATCATTTCTTATAATTGTCAAGATGTTTTCTCATTTTCATTTATCCCCCACTTATCAAATACATGCCGTGCAGTTATAATTTTTTTCTTAGGCTCCCACTCCTTATCTCTTTTAAAAGCACTGAAAATGTCATAGTTCTTTTTTATAAAATCAACCCACTCCGACTTTGGAATTTCTTCTAACATACTATCATTAATCATGTATGTTTTCAAGGAATAGCTCAGTTCAACATAAAGTGTATATGTGATTAATCTTCTGGCAAACTCATCATCATTACATTCTAACAATAATGTCAGGAACCTCTTCTTCAAAAAGAACGCTCTGTTCATACACAAAGCACCATTAGGTGTTTGTATAGGTGAAGCAAACAACCATTTTGCTCTATCAAAGACATCATCTGTCAAATTATTCTTAATAGCATAATCAGAGAAACTATATATCCATTCAAGTGAAAACTTGTCCTCAAAATTAAAAAGATCAAAAGTAAGAAAAAGGTATTTATCCACAGGTGTTTCAGAGCTATTCACAGTATCTATCAGCGATGCATAATAATCATCGTATTCCATATATAATTCTATAAACTCGCTATTTGATATTTTATGAACGCTAGAGATGCGTTTCTTTAGAATCACATCACAGATTTTCAATTTATCCATAGTCCTGATCTCATTTTCATTCTGAATGGAGATATTGTATTTATTGCTTTCAAAATTGCTCTTTGTTTCGTCGCGCTCATTCTTTAATCCTTTATAATTTTCAGGAAAAACACCGTTTAGATTTTCATACTTCTGTCCTTCTACGAAACGAAAACTTTCGATTTTTTTAATTTCCTTTTCAAACGTTGCTTTTCTTTATCATATGAACTTGTTTTGTTCTTATCAGTCAAACCCGGAAAAAAAGTCTTCTCCAACGTTTTTTGAGTTTTTAACATTTCTTTATCGTATACTCGCTTCATAACCTCGAAGATAGCTTGTTCAAAAGCTAGGTTCAAGTAATCATTATCAATTATATTTGGATTCTCACGTAAAAAATGTCTCTTTAGCTTTTCTTTTAGGCGCACAACCTTATTTGGTTCTCTTAACATATAAAACAGCATATCTGTAGCTTCAAGGTATGGATTAAGAGAATCATCAATACGTTCATGAATATCAAATCTGTCAGAAGTAATAATATAGCTTGTATCAGTAACAGAGGTCATCTCTCCAATTGTTTCTTCACCAAGAAATATCCGACATGGTTTAATACCATCTTCGATATAATATGGCTCATAGAATCCATCCTTCATACATTTAGGACAAAATGAGATATAGCTAGGAGAATCCTCATGCTTATAAATATGGCCACAACAACTACACCTACGCTCTAATAATTTTGCCATTTTTGACCTCCCAGATTTTCGCTAGTATAGCCTTGCAAGTTTCAAAGTCGTATCAGAAATCATTCGCTTTATCTCATAATCTACATCAAGATGCATGAAATAAACGTGGACTCCGCTGTCTGACAGTCTGATGAACTCAGGCAGCATATCTTTCAGATAGAGGTGAACCTCACTCTTGTAGAATGCCGCTTCAGTATAAAGGAATGAACCGTTTTTAAGCAGTGGCTTGAATGGCTCAAGAGTTGCTGTATCACCTGTGTAGACTACGTTATTTCCGTGGATATTAAGATGATAGCCGAAGCATCTGCCCTCAAGAGGCTTAACGTGTGTTGTCGGCACTGCTGCAATGAACCACTTCTTATCAAGTTCATCCGCTGTAATAATATTGAACCACTCCTGTTCGCAGCCCTCTATCCTCATAAGCAGCAGGAGCAGGTCCTCCTTAACTTCTGCCGAGGGTGCAACAATAGTCACTTTTTTCTTCATATAGCTTGCAAACCACACATATTGCAGCATAGTTCCTACACCGCCGCTGTGGTCGCCGTGAGTATGAGTGACAAGGATATAGATATTGTCATACTGCTCCCACTTCATCTTCTTGACTTTCTGATATGCGGTCGCAGGACAGTCGATGAGTACAAGCCCGTTATCCTCCACAAAAAAAGCAGAATTATGCTCGTCCGCAAAAGCAGATCCTCTGCCGAGAAACAAAAGCAAATTGTCATTCTGTATCTCGGTGAGCATCTCTGATATATACTCACCTATGTTCTCAATAGTGCTATGACTGCCGTGAACTCTTTTCACAGTACAGGACAACTTCACACAGTCTCCATAGTTATCAGGCAGAACAGTATCAGCGTCGCTGCAAAGAGTATACGCCCGCTCGTTTTTATCATAAGACGACATATTTGCATACTGCTCAACAAAGTCCTCAGGTATGCCCGAAGCTGTGATAAGCTCCAGTTTATGCGGATAATTGCAGGGATTTGTGAGTATGCACGGACGCCTGAACCTGCGGCTCAGCTTGTCAGCATACATACCTCCGAGGCTTTGTCCGACAAAGATAAAATCATCGGTATCGACCATATCCGAAAGCTGCTCGAGCAGCTTCTCTGGAGAGGTTTCCTTGTAATTCAGCTTCGGCGAGATGATATCCTCCGCAGGAAATATCCCGCAAAGCGCCTTGTAGTTCTTGTTATCGGCTTCTCCCATGAAGCCATGTAAATTCAGTATCTTCATAATCTGCCTCCTGCGTTTTTCTATATTATATCACATCACAAAGGCATTTACAATATCTGTGAAAAATGATATAATAAAGCTTCGGAGGGGCAAAATGAAAGTAGTTATCGCAATAGATTCATTCAAAGGCAGCCTTTCATCGCTGGAGGCTGGCAGAGCTACTGCTGAGGGGATACATCGTGTATTCCCTGACGCAGAAACTGTAATAAGACCTGTCGCCGACGGAGGGAAACAGAATCTTGCATATATTATGATGAAATAAAGAAAGGCTGA
>Ga0256407_10006205_pt1 | contig 18593 bp, 9 predicted proteins | sample RumenRJG_04DNA_FD_193489 | JGI IMG/M metagenome (GOLD analysis project Ga0256407, IMG submission 193489) | Bovine rumen microbial communities from Lethbridge, Alberta, Canada - RJG_04 | ecosystem: Host-associated > Mammals > Digestive system > Stomach > Rumen | place: Canada: Alberta | collected...
AAGTTCTCTTTTAAAAAAAGAAAAATTTTTTCTAATATTTTTCCTATTTTTTTATTGAAATTACATATTATCATTATTAATCATAATTTATTTATTAAAAAGAATAAAATTTTTTATTAATATATTTTTTGACATCATAAATATATAAATTCTTTATATGAACAATTTAATTAAAAAGTTCCTTATGTCTATAATTCTATTTTTTTTTCTATTATCAAATATTTCCCCTTATTCATTTAAACGATTCAAAAATAGAAATTTATTAGAAATTTCAGCAGTAGATAAAATATGTTCAAGTGCATCATCTGAAGTAAATGAATTTTTTGCTAGTGGAGGTACATCATTAAAAGATAAAGAATTTGATGATAATAAAGAATATATTCAAAAATTATTAGATTTAATAGAAAAAAAAGGTGATAAAAATGAAGCAATAAATATTTATTTAAAACATTTAACACCAATATTATTTTTTATTGTATTTGGAATAGTATCAATATTAATATGGCCAATAAGTTTATGTTGTATGTGTTGTCGATGTTGTAATTATTGTATAAGATGTTTTTTTTGTTGTTGTAGTTTAAAAACTAAAAAATTTTTAAAAAATTTTTTTTTTTTTGTAGCATTAGGTTTTTTTACATTTGGTGTAATATTTTCAATAGTTGGAATATCAAAAATTTTCATTTTATTTCAAACATTCGATGATGCATCATGTTCAATATTTAAAATTATTACAGAATCTGTAAATGGACAAGAAACAGCAAATAAACCAAGATGGGATGGTATTGAGGGAGTAAATCAAATTTTAATTGATTTAGGAAATGCAGTTATTGAATCAATGGAAAATTATAAAGCAGCTTTTAAAGAAGCAAAAGAAAATATGGATCAGAAAAAAGAACTTTGGGAAACTGATGTTTTAGAATATTCATATAATCAAGTTAATTCTAAAAAATTAACTCTTAATAATTTTAAAATTGAAAACGGTGTTGAAGTAACATATTCTAATATAATTCCTGAATATATTAAAAATTATGGTCCTTATACACAATCAAAAACTTTTTTAAATAATTTAAACACAGAATATAATACTTTAACAAATTCAATTTATACTATTTTAGATAATGCTTATAATTTAGTTGATACTTCTTTAACAGAGAATGTTGTTAATAAATTGAATGAAGCAACAGAAGAAATTTCAACTCTTGGAGAAAATTTTGATAAATTAAGTGAAGATATTGCAGAACCTTGGATGAAAAATCAAGATAAAATTAAAGACTTTATTAGTGGATTATCAAAAGCAATTTCAGTTATTGTTTTATTCAATTGCGTTGAAATTATTTTTAATTTAGTCATGATAAAATTTTGTAAAAATTGTAAAAGTTTGGAATGTATTTTTAAGCTTGTATTTTATGTTTTTTATAGTTTATTATTTTTGTTTACAATTTTAGTTTTTGTTGTATTTGGTTTTATTGGAATTATAGGAATTATTGCAAAAGATTGTGCAAGTGTTGCTCATTTTATTTTTAGTGAAAGTAATTTAAAAAGTGAAGAACCAAGAGTAGTAAAAAAGGGAAAATCTTCTAATTATTTAAATACATGTGTAAATGGTAATGGTGACTTAAAAGAAGCTTTTAATTTTGATAGTTCAATGTCTGATTTAGATGATTTATATCATTTAGGAGATACTATTAATGAATATTCAGAAACTATTGCATCTCAAACAACACCTGTAACTATTACTGCATTTCAATTATTAGATTATGGAAATAAATATTTAAATTTTAAATATTATGATTCAAGTGGTGTTGACCAAAATGTATATAGAATAGTAGATGAAATGAATAAATATACAAAACATGATAGTAATACTTATCAAGATCAAAGTACAAATTATTATAATGAAATGTGGAGCACAGTTTCACTATCAACTGAGGGTTATAGATATTATAACACAATTAATAATATGCAAACATCATATAATTCAAAATATTTATTAAATATTTATGACAGTTGGACATCAGAAAATTTACAATCCAGATATGCAAATTCAGTGAATTTAAAATCAACAAAAGGTTATGATACAGTTGCATCTGGTACATCTAATTTATATTCAGTTTTATTAGAACTAAAATCAAAAAATAATGAAATATATAATTCTGTTTCTTCAGTTAATTCAAATATAAAAACGAAATATTCAGAAATTATTAGTTTAATTGTCACTTCTTTATCTAAAGCTGTAGATGCAATTCAACCTTTAACTAATGCTTTAAATGATTATTTAGGTGATAATAGTAATTCAATTTATTCTATTATGAATTGTGCTTTTATTGGTTATGATGTTAAATTTTTATTAAAACAACTTTATGGTGGTATAGGACAGGATTTTTATGATTTTGGTTGTATAATGATTACAATGGGAATTTGTATTACTTTAGGATTATATCTTTCTAGTTTACATTTTATTTTCCAAAAAGATGTTTTTATTGAAGAAGGAAAAACTGATGATAATGATAATAATGATGTTGGAAAATCAGAAATAGATAAACTTGGTTAAAATAATATTTTTTTAATTTATTCTTTGATATATATTAAGATATTTGAGGAAGAATAATTCAAAAAAGTTTTATATAATATTAAATAAATAAAATAAATATAAATTTATAAGTTATATAAATTTATTTTATTTTTTTTTTTAAATTATTAAAACACATTTTTAACATTTATAATAATATTTAATCAATTTAAAACATAAATTTAAAAAAATGAAAACAATTTATTTATTAATTTATATATCAATATTTCAATGTTTTTTTAAATTATCACACACATATATTATAATACCATTTACAAGTGAGATGTCAAAAATTCCAAATGATTTATTACCAAAAGATTTAATGAACAAAATAATATTTAATGATTTATACACAAATATAAATATAGGCACACCATCACAATCACTTAATTTTTATATTAATTTTAATTCATATCATACATATATATTAAAATATAATAATTTACGAAACTTTAAATAATATAATCAAAATGAATCATCAACTTATATTTTATATAATAATAAATCTATTTTTTTTCAAGGAAATGAATTTATGAATGGTTTTAATTCTTCTGATAAAATTACAATTGGTAAATATCTTAAAAATTATGATTTAGAATTTTTATTAATTAAACAAGAAAATTCAAATACAAAAATAACATTTGCTGGATCATTAGGATTTAAAGTAGTTGATATAGGAGAACCAACTGCATTAACAGCAGGATTAATTTATAAATTAAATCAAAAAAAATTAATAGACAATCATAAATTTACATTAATTTTTAATAAAGATAATAATTATGAAGGGAAAATTATAATTGGGAAAAATATTTATGAAAAATATATTGATGATTATTATCGTCATGGTCATTGTATTATTGATTTGGATTATGATTATCATTGGGGATGGAGTGATTTTGAAGTAACTATGAAAAGAAATCAAATTAAATTATATTATGTTTATCTTAAACCTGAAAATGGTGTTATTATTGCTTCAAATCAATTTAAAAATTTATTAAAAAAAGAATTTTTTGAACAAAAAATTAATGAAAAAAAATGCTATGAATCAAATGCTAAGTATGATTTTTTTTATTGTGATGATGATATTGATATTAATATTGAAAATATTAAATTTTTGAATAAAAAACATAATTTGACTTTTGAAATTAATAAAGATGATTTAGTTTATTATTATTATGGAAAAAAATATTTTTTAATAGTTTTTAATAAAAATTTAATGAGTAATACTATTTATTTAGGTATTCCTTTTTTAAAAAAATATGATATTATATTTGATCAAGATTCAAGACATGCTGGATTTTATAATTTTAAAATTGATTTTAAAGAAGAAGAAATTGATGATAATAAAGAAGAAGGAGATGAAAAAATAATTCCTGAAAAGTTTCAAAAAAAAGAAAATTGGAAAATTTTTATAATTATTTTAATGTTTATTATTATAGTTTTATTTATTTATTTAATTTTTTATTTATATAGAGATATGAGAAGAAAACAAGTAAAAGCATTTATTGCAGGATTTGAATATTCTGAAATTTAAAGTTTATTATATTATTAAATTATAATATTTAATATAATTATATTATAATAATTAAAAAAATTTTGAAATATGATTACATATAAAATTCATTTTTTTAATTTTATATTTTAATTTATTATTTTTCAGTTATCTTAGTATCATTTTCAATTACTTTATTATTATTTGGTAAAATATTACTTATTGGATCAGATACTTCATCTAGGAATTTACTAATAATATTCCTTACAAAGTTTTTGAAACTTTCAATTAGAGGATTAATAAATTGTAAAAATTTTTCCCAAATAACATTTGTAATTTCATTTAACTCTTGTTGTAAATCAATATTTTCCTCTATTTTATTTATTTGATTTACCATATCTTTAATTTCATTCATAGTTTCTTCGTCAAGTAAAAATTTAACAAAAAATTTTTTTGAATTATTTTTAAATTTATTGAAAATATCTTCAATTATTTTTAGATCAAATGATTTATTAATTACATCATTTGTTTTTTTAATAATTTTATTTCCATCTTTACTAAAGTTTTCTGCATATTCTTTAAGTATTTTTTTTCCTTCTTCCACCAATTTTTTTCCATCTTCACTTAAATTATTTTTTTCTTCTGATAATTTATTAATAAAGTTTTTTAAAGTTTCTAAATTAAAATCATTATTATTAAAACTATCAAAAACATATTTCATAATATTTTGTTGTCTCTCCATTGTTTGATTGAATTGAGATGAAGCTTTATTATTTATTTTTTTCATCATTTTTTCACCATCGATAATAAAATTTTTCATTTCATTCGTAACTGAATTTAAAACATTTGAAATTCCTTTTGAAAAATCACCAAATATATCATCAAAATTTAAAAATGAATCAAAAACTGTAATTATATTTGATACATCAACTTTTGATTTATCTTTTTCTAAAGATTTTTTTTGAAAATTATTTTTTAGTGAATTCATAAAAGAAGTAAAAATTTTCTCTAAATTTTTACTATTCTCATTTATTTGATTTTTAATCTTTATAATCAATTCTTTTTTTTCTATACCGATTTGAGCTCTTTTCTTTAATGTAATATAATAATTTAATGGTGTTTTTAAATGTTTTTTAATTAATTTATCCAAAGATGTTTTTATTTTATCGTTTATTTTTTTTACTAATTTATCAATAATATTATCAATACTATAATTACCAATTCCTTTTATAATTTTTTTAAGAATAACATGATTACCTAAGCTGACTGCAGAATTTTCGATTAGTTTACCAAAAACTCCAATTTTATCAGTAATTGTATTTTTTATTAATGGAAGTTTATTCATTAAATATCCTCCTACGAATTTAAATCCTAATGAAATTGCTAAAATTCCTATTTCCCAAGATTTTTTCACAAAAAAATTGTTTAAATCTTCACAATTTTTATTTGCAAAATTCTCAATAACAAAGAAAATATCTTTTATTCCTGTAGTTATTAAACTCATTCCAACTGAATTAAAAAATCCATTACCATTAAAAGCTAAATACATACCTCCTAATACTTCACATAATCCAATTATTAATATAAACATTTTTTTTAAAAAATGAAAGAAACTGCTCTCTACACTTAGACTATATAGTTTATCTAATCCAGAACTTTTAAGAATAGCAGAAGAACTTATTTTTATATTTTTATTTTTAGCAATTATTTCTATACTTGTAGATTCTTTAATATAAATTTTTCCTCCTGATTGTTTCAAAATTTCCATATTTTTTTTTAAATAATCTCCATAAATTTCTAACATTTTCATTTTTTCTTCGAATTGAATACTTTGTTCTTTCATATTAAAATCAATTTTATTTAATTGTGCTATATATTCTGCTAAACATCTTATTCCAAGTAATTGAGTTTTAACTTCATATTCATTTAATGTGAATAAATCATTTAATTCTTCACTATATTTTTGTAAAGTTTTTTTATTGAATTCACTTTTATTAAGTGCATTAATAATATTTTCATATTGAGCACCAAATGTAAAAATATAATTTCCTTCACTTTTTGAAATTTCCTTTAATCTTATTTTATTAATTGGATTTATTGTTTGTGTTAATATCCCTTTTTTAAATTTCTCAATAAATAATGTATTAAAATTATCATTAAGATATTTTAAATCAGTTTTTTCATCTTCAAATCTTTGCTCAAATTTCCATATACTCCATTTTTCTTCAATGTCTTTTAAATACATATCCAAAATTTGTTTATCATTTTTATTAATATTAAAAGTAGGATTCTTTTTCTCACTTTTATAAAAATTAATAAATTGATAAAAAATAGAATTTTCCAATTTAATTCTTTCAATTTCATTTCCAATTAACATATTAACCATTTCTCTTTCATTTTTATCTCTATTTTCTTTCAATTCAAATAAAGTTTTATCTGAACAAATAAACATTTGAGCAGAGCCTCTTAAACCACTTCTTGCACTTCTTCCAAAAATTTGTGCTTCAACTCTATCACTTCCAGGTACATCGAATCCAATATAACAAATATGTAAACCACCATTTTCTTCAACTTCATTAGTTAATTTATAATCAGTTCCTCTTCCACCAAGTATAGTTGCAACAATAACATCACCTGAACTTAATGCATTTTCAATAGAAGAATTTTCTTTTTCTATATCATTTCTTGTATATAATTTTACTTTTGAACTATTTATTAATTTATCTAATAAAATTTTGATATTTTTTGCTACTATTATAACTGGACAAACAACTAATACTGCTCTTCTTTTTATTATTGCTTGTTCATATATATTTTCTATTATTATATCATACCAATTATCTTTATTTTTTGTTATTTTTGATGGGTATTCTATAAATCTTTTCTTTTTAAAAGGAGGAATTATTACTAATTCACTATTGTATACATCACTTAATATTTTATTTGAATTTTCACCTCCTAATGTTCCAGTTAAACCAAAAAAATGTATTTCTTCATTTTTTAAATATTTATGTAAAAATATTAAATTTGATAAATAATTTGATACTAAATTTTCATTGTCTACATAAAGACAATGTTTAATTGAAATAAATTGAGATAAACCCTTATCCCATGATACTCTTTTCATAACTACACCAGTGTTTCTATAATCAACTGGACAAACTTTTTTTTTTCCATCAACTTCAGAAATTACATAATTTATTCCTTCAAAACATTCATTTTTTGCATAATATGCAGATTCACAAAAGTCATCTAAATTATTCATAACAAAATCCTTTAAAAATTGAGGTAATTTAATTTGTAATATATTTTCATTTGTTTTTTCTTTAATACAATTTTCAATTATTTCATTTTTAGTTTGTGAAAAATCAAAAATATTTTCAAATGTTTCTTTATTAACTTTTTTTAATCCATCAACAATTAACTTTCTTTTAGTATTATTTCCTTCAATTCTATAAATATATTTATCCAATTCATTTTCATCATCTTCAATATCAACATTATAATTAACTTTAGTTTCAACATTTTGAAAAGTAAAAATATTATTCTGTAAACTAATTAAATTAAATTCATCTTTAATATAACCAACTTCATAATAATCATTTTTATTTTTAAATTCAATAATTTTTTGTTCAAGAATCATTAAATTAAAATAAATAAGATAAAAAACAGGATATAAATATTCATAACCATTAAATTCAGTAACTAATCTAGTAGAACTAAACATTTCATCAATGCAAATAGAATCAACTTCATCAACAATAACACAATCAAATTTACGATCTCCTCTTCCTCCTTTTTCTCTAAATTCCCATTGTAAAATATCAGCTTCAAAACTTGAAGGATCACCATAAACAATATCACATTCATAACATACTCTAACATTTCCTATTCTTTCATTATTATTTGGTTTTGTTGTTGATGATTTTAAATTAAATAATTCATAATATTTTTTCTTTTCTTTTAAACTTAATTCAGCTAAAGTTATTGAACTACATATTATATCAACTTTTAATCCTAATAATGATTTGTATGATGCTAAAATTGATATTATTGTTGTTTTTCCTTCTCCTGTATTTATTTGAGATAATAATCCTTTATTTGGAGATTTGTTTAACATTAATAATATTGATATCAATTGAATTTTTCTTGGTTTTTGATTGTATATTATTTCATTTCCTTTTGAAAGAACTGATAATATTTCTATTTTAGTTTTTTTCTCTTTTGATAACCATTTTTTTATGTCTTCTTCTTTCCAATTTTTTATTTCTTTTAATTTATTTTCTATTTGTGTTAATTCTTTTTTTAAATTTTGTATTTGTTTTTCTGTTATTTTGCCTTTGTTTTTTTTTTTTAATTCATCTAATAATTCATCAGTTATTAATTCTTGTTGATTTGGTGGGAATAATATTGATACACAAAATTTATTAATTTGACATATTAAATTATTTGGATCATTTTTATTTAAATTTAATATAGATTTAATTTCTGCAATATTCTCATCTGAATCTTCTATTAAATTATATGATATTGAATTTAATATTTGATTTATTTTCTTTTCATCTAAAGAAATTAATGTACCTTCCTCTATTAATTCCATTATTTTTGCTAATTTCCATGTTTTATTAATTCCTTTTGAAAGATAATTAAAAATCAATTCAATTTTCTTTTCATTTCCTGGAAATTTCTTATTTGTAACTAAAAAAAATAAATTTAAATTTAATTGTTCTAATGTAATTTTATTTATTTTATCATTTTTGATAAATGAAATTATATCTAATTTTGAGATATGATAAAATTTTTTGTTTTTCAAAAATAGTTTAATGTCTTTCATAAATTGTTCTAAATTAGTTTTATCATCAATTTTAATTAAATTATTTATATTATCAATATCTAGATCATCATCTTCTTCAAATAATGAGTTTAATTCTTTAAAATAATTTTCATTTATTCCATTTAAATTAAACCCTAGTTCTTCTAAATTTTTTTTAATTATTAAAGTATTCCAGTATTCAGCATCTTTTTCTCCTCCTGATAACATTTTATCAATTTCATCAAAATTAATTTCAAAAATTTCTCCTGAATTAATTTCTATCATTTAGTTAAAATCTTTTTATTATTTTATATTTTATAATATTTAAATATAATTAAATAAAAAATAGTTAATTAATTTTTAAAATATGTTATGATTTTGGTAATGAACAAATCTGTAATATCTTTATCTTTTAAACATTGTTCAAAATTTGCTTTTATTATTACTTTAAGTGTATAAATAAATTCAATTAAAAAATACTTGAAAAAATTTATTACACTCATTTTTATCAAGGAAGGTAAAAAATTGTAACTAAAACCCCGTTTACATTCTATTACCAACTCATCTACTTTACTAATATATTTTTTATATTCATTATTTTCTTTTATAAATTTTTGTTGAATAATAATTAATTCATATATTAAATCATCTAATTTTTCCTTAATTAATTTGACTAAAATATCTTTAAATTGTTTTTTACATTTTATGAGAAAATTTTTAAGATAATCATTATTTAGTGGTAAAATATAATTTTTATCTTTTTTAATTCCATAATTAAAAGTATTAATAATATTGGAAACTAGATTATTCAAAATTTGTGTTGTACTATCTCCATATATTTCATTTATATCATAATCAAATTTACAATTTTCAATTTCTTTTTCAATATTAATCCTTTTAATTTTCAAATCTAATATACATTCAATATTTATTCTAAGAATTTTAATCATATATTTAATACAAGATTCTTGAATTCCTTTTTTTGAAATTTCAATAATTTTATTAATATTTTCATCATTTATATTTTGATTTAAATGAATAAATTCACCATTAAAGTCTTTATCCTTTAATTTATTTTCGATTGCTTCAACATTTTTTATGTTTTTTATGTTTTTATAAATAAAAATTACCGGAATTTCATTATTTAATTCATTTATTGATTTAATAGTATTATCAAATAATCTATTAGAATTAAATAAAAATATAACAGAATGAATAAAAGAATCTCTTTTTTTACTTTTAAATCTTTCATTTATTAATTCTTTTGTTTTTACCACTAATTCAGTTAAATTATATTTTAAATCTAATGATTCTATCAATGTAATATAAGGAATATTTTTAGAAGAATACTCATCAAATATATCTTCAAATTTTTCTACTTTTTTTTTTTCTTTTATATCTTTTAATATTTCTTTTATTAATATGGCTTTTCCATTTTTTTGTTCCCCTATTATAATAATATTTAAATGGTTTATGGGTTGACTTAATTTGTTTGATTTGAGAATTATAATTTTTTTTATTTGGTTTTTATTATTTGACATAAAAAAATTGTTTTGAGATTTTAAAAAAGAATTCAAAAAATCATTAACCTGAAGTGAAAATTCATTTTTTATCAATGTATTAATATTATCTTTAAAATATTTTAGATAACCATTTATTTTTTCATTTATTTTTTCAATTTTTTCATTTTTAAATTTTGTAATTATTGAATTGAATTTGTCTGCTTTAATTATTGATTCATTTAGTTTTTTTTTATACTTTTTTTTCTCATCAATTTTTTTTGATAAATGAAATTTACTCTTTAATTCTTCAATATTGTCTTTTAATTCTTTTATATATCTATTTTGTAGATTATCAGTTTCCGAAAGTGTATTTTGTACATTATTTATTATGTATTGTATTAAATCATTATATTTTGAATGTGTTAAATACAATTCATTCATAACAAAGTTCTGTAATACTTCCATTTTTTGTTTAATTGTTTTTAATTCATTATATATATCTTCAATCTTTTTATTTAAATTCAAAATATTTTCATTCATTTTAAGTAATTTTCTTAAATAGTTAAATCATTAATAAAATTCATTATTTTATAGATACATTTTTTTTAATTTTATTTCAATATTTATAATGGTTTTTATTTAATCAATCAATCATTATTTTTTTTTTATTATTTTTTAAATATTTTATATTCATATTTCTTAATTTAATATCAAATATAAATATTTTAATTAATTAAAATTTTTAATACTTTCCAATTATAATTATTATTGTTTTTAAATATACATTTATTGACTATTTTTTGATAAATATTTATTTTTAAAGATAATTTAAAATAATCTTTTTTTAAATATTAATTTAATTATGAATTTAAATTCTAAAAAAATGAAATCCAGATAACAAATAAAAAAGCACATTATAAATAAAAATTTTAAAAAAAAAAAATTGTTTATTTTAAATAATTCTAATAATTATGATAAATAAATTTTTTTTTTCAATAATATGGAAAATAATAATAATGTATGGGAAAATTTTAAGAAAATAAAACTCATTTCATCATATTATTTTGGAAATTTATATTATGCTAAAAGAAAAGATACAAATATTCATATACTTATTCAAAGTGTAAATAAAAAAAAATTTTCACCTTTCAACAAAAGTAAAGATGAAATTGAAAAAATATTTAAATTATATTCTAATATTGAAATATATGATATAATAGATAATAAAAATTATTATTATTTAATATTAAAACATTATTTAATTGATTTAGAAAATTATTTACAAAAAAGAGATAAACCTTTTACAAAAAATGAAATACGAGATATTTTTTTACAATTAAATCAAAAATTACAAGAAATTAAACAAAATAATATATCCTTAAAAAATTTAAAATTATCTAATATTATTTTATGTTTGGATGATATTAATAAAATATCAATAAAAATAAATTATTTTAATAATTACATAACTGAAAATAATAATCAAATTAATACTACATCTGGAATTTTAGAAGGGCAAACACAAAAAACACCATTAGATAATTATGATATACAGGATTTAGGAATTTTAATTTATTATTTATTGTTTAGAGAATATCCTTTTAATGGAAAGGATAAAGAAAATTTAATTGAAAATATTAATAAAAATAATTTAAAGTTAGCAAATGATAAATTATTAGATGAATTAATTCAAAAAATGTTATCTCTTACAATTACTTGGGAGCAATTTTTTGATCATAGCTTTTTTAAAGAATATCCTGAATATAATTTATTATGTAAAATACATTCAGAATATGTAACTTTTTATTGTATAAATTGTAAAAAAAATATATGTGAAAAATGTATTGATGGAGAACAAAAAAGTCATCAACTTATCTCTTTATCACAAATTGGTTTTTCTCAAGAAGAAAAGAATGTAATGATAGAATTAATGAAAGAAATTGATAATCATATTATTGATATAAAATTAATTAAAAATAATATAGAATGCTTTTATAATCAATTAAAAAAATTTGATAAAAATATTAATTATTCCAACGAAAAAGAATATAATTTTAAAGATTTTCTTTTTGAATGTTTAAATTATTTAAATTATAATACAAAAATAAATGGTATAGATAAACTTAGAAACAATTTAATTGAATTTAATTTACCAAAAAATGAAATTGAAAAAATAAATAAAAATTATAAACAATTAATTGGGAGTACACATAGTTCAATAGTAAGAACAATAGCTACATTCCCATCAGGAAATATAATTGCTGGTTTTAATGATACAACAATTAAAATTTTTGATATTCAATTTTCAAAAATACAAATTATTAATGCACATGAAAAAAAACTTTTATCAATTGTTGTTAAAGATGAAAACAATTTTATTAGTTGTTCATCAGATAATAAAATTATAACATGGGTTAGAAATATGAATAATAATAAATATGAAAAAAATCAAATTATAGAAAATGTACATGAGATTAATAAAGAAAAACAAATTTTATTTAAAGTAATTTATGGTATAAGTAATTCTTTAATATCATGTTCAAATGATACAACAATAAAAATTTGGGATGAAGATAAAAATGATAATAATAAATATAAATGTATAAAAACATTAAAAAATTCTGATATTATATATTCAATAATATTATTAGAAGATAAAAATTTACTTATTTCTTGTGGAGATAATGGAACAAATTTTTGGGACATTTCAAATGATTATTTTTTACTTTCTCATTTAAAAAATAGTGGATGTAATAGTAGAGAAGCTTTAAAAAGAATTGATGATGATACAATTATTTGTGGTGGAAGTGGAAAAGATGGACTTAAAATAGTTAATATTTCTGAGAAAAAAGTTATTAAAAGTATTAAAATTGATTTTGCTTGTTTAGCAATTTATATTATTAAAAATAAAAATGCAATTTTAACAGGAGGTGTTGATAATTTCAATATTAATATTTATCATTCAAAAGATTATTCTCTTCTTCTTCAAATTCAAAATGGACATAATGATCAAATTTATTGTTTTATTGAATTGAAAAATGGATGTTTTGCATCTTGTTCTGCTGATAAAACAATAAGAGTTTGGTCTATATAATATTAAATAATTATTTATTTTTTATTTAATAATTTTGAATATTTGATTTAAATAAATTTCTTTTGGGGAATAATAGATATTTTTATTTATAAAATTATATTCTTTTTTTAATTATTAATATTTTTAAAAAAAAAACTCAAATTAATCTGGATGATTATTAAATTTAAACAATATATAAAAAATAATAAATTTAAAACAATATTTATTATTTCATTTAATAAGAAAAATCATATTTTTTAACTTGAAGAAATAATTTAATAAATTGTACAACACCATTTTCAGGTGAAAAATAACTACAATTTCCTATTTCAGTTTTTTGAACTTTAATTTCTTTCCCATTAACAATAACAGTATCATTATTATTAATAACAGCTTTAGAAAAATTAGGAATTTCAATTCCAAATTTTTCAGTTTGATCTTTATCTTCATCATATTTAATACCATAATAATTATAATAACAATTATAAAATCCAACAGTCTTTGCAGTACAATTATTATTACACATAGGACATTTCATTATACCATTATTCTCAGTCATATTATAATTTTCATTATAAATTTGAGCAATAACTTCTTGATTATATGCTTTACAATTTTTATTTTCACAAATACCAAATAAATTTATTCCATTACATACTACTCTCCAATCAGGTGCTTCATTTGATACTTCAATTAAATTTTTATGTCCACATGTTATATCATTGAAATTTACTCCGAAACCTTCTAATGTATCTGCATCTCTTATTATTATTTGTTGGTTTTGATTAAATTCAATTATTCCTGTTGTTGGTAGTTTATCTTCTTTTGATATTAAAAAAAAATGATTTGGAATAGTAAAATCTTTTTGTATTTTTGCTGCTAATTCATAAAATGTTCCTCTTGATTTGAATTCTATTATTTTTTTTATTCCTGTTTCTTCTTCTATGATTTGAAGTTTTACCATTTTTTTTAAAAAATGTAAAAAAGTTAATTGATAATATTATTTTTTTTGAAAAAATTTATATTTTAATAAATAATTATTTTGTTTATATTATTTTTATATTTTATTATAATAAATTCTTAAATTTTTAATTTTTATAACTCATATTAATTATTTATTTTTTAAATTTTTTTCAATTTTAGATTTATCAATTCCTTTATCTTCTTCTAAAGAATTTAAACTTTTCTTTTTTAAATTATCATATAATTTCTGTTCTTCATCATTTAATTTAGTATTTTTATTAATTATTTCTAAAATTTGAATAACTTGAGAATTAAATTCTTGATCATTAATTTTTTTAAGTGCATGAAGTCTCATAACACTATTTAATTTTTCTCTTAAGAATTCAGTTTCATTTGAAAGATAACTATTCACTAAATCTTTAACATGATAATTTTCAGCAATTGCTTTTTGTAATTGTTTTTTTGCTTGTTCTACTTTTGTTACTGTAGTGACGTTTCCACTTTTCATTTTTTCTAATAATTTTGTTGTCTCAATTAATTTTTCAAGTGTTTCTTTTTTTGTTTCTTCTATTTCTTCTGGTGTGAAATCGTCTTTATATGTTTCTAAATCTTTTAATTGATTATTTAATCTTTCTATTTCATCTAAAACATTTTTTAATAATGTTTCATCTTCCATTTTTTTTTCTTATTTAAAATAATTTTATTTAATATTAATGATTTTAAAATTTATATTTTTTTTTATTTGTATATATTATTTATTTATTCATTTTGTATTAATCCAAAAATTTTTTTTGCATCTTTATTATAAATTAAATTCGATTCTTTTAAAAAATCAATTTCACTTTTATTAACTTGATTACATATTTTTTTAATACTTTCTATAAAATTTAAATGAATATCATATATTTTTAAAAGGGGATCATTTTCAATTAAATTTTTTTTTCTATTTGATATATTTATAATTGTACATTGTTTAATTTGAAAAATCCCTTTTAAATTTTCATATGTATTAATAGAATCCATAACTGAATCATTATTTTTTGAATTTTTTTTTACTAATTGAATTAAAACTGTTTGAAGACAGATTTCAAATATAATTTTTGAATTATTCAAAAGAAAATTATAATCAAATAATGTTATCATTTTACTAATAAATAAAATATTTATTTTTCTTACTCCAATTTTAGATATTTGTATCATAACCTTCATCATATTTGCAAAATAAAATTCAGGTGATAAATTATTTTCTTTTAAAAAATTATTAAAACATATAATAAAATAATCAAAATTACTTAAAGCAATTCTATTTATTATTTCAAACATTGAAGTAATAAAATCTGAATTTAACCAATAAGTATTAAATTCAAAAGTTTCATATGAAAATTTACATTCAGTCAATAACATATTTAATATATTATTAAAATAATTTTTAGTACTATTATCTAAATGTTGTTTTATAAAAAGAAGAACACTATTTAAAACATCTAATAATATTGTTTTACTATCACATAATTCTTCACTCTTTAAATTTAATTGTGTATTAAAATCAAAATCTCTATTTATTTTATTATTAATTATTGTTTCATAAATTTGTTTACTTGTTTCAAAAGTTAAATTATATCTTCCATTAATCATATCAATTATATTGATTAAATCATTTTCTTGTAAAACATCAAATAAAATAATTTCTTCTAAAATACATAATAAAATATTTGTATATTCTTGTGAAAAATTTGTAACAAACATTTTATAATTTCTTTTAATAAAATTTAATATTATTGTTTTATTTTCATTAATACAATCAATACATCTTACAACATATAATAAAAAATTTAACATATTTGAACTTATTTTACTTTTTAATGAATTTTCTGCAAAAAAAATACTCATTTCTGTTATTTCATAAGATGAGGGAAATGTAATTAATAAAGTTTTATACATATCAATATAAACATTTTCTGTAAATTCATTTTTATTTTCTGATGTAATTTCTATTAATTTAGAATTTTTAATTGAATTTAATATTTCACCATTGTTTTGATAATGACATTTTTTAATTAATGAAGTAAAAAATCTTACTAAAGAAACAATTAATTCACTTGATTTAATTTTTGGTAAAATATTTGATAAAAGATTACTAACTAAGCATAATAAATTACTCCAATTTATTTTTGTTTTTAATAAATTTGAATATAAATTTCTATTAATAATTGTATTAATATTTTCATTTGATAACATCATTTTATCAATTGAATCTAAAATTGTTTTTAAACAAAGACAAGATTCAATAAGAATATAATTATTATTATTATAATTCTGAATAAAATTTATCAAATTATTTATATATTCAAAAATTATTTCATTTGATATTAAAATAGCACTCCATTTACTTAATGTAATAATATATTTCTTTAAAATAATAATACTTTTTTGAATAAAAGAATAAATATATGAAATATATTTTGTTGTATCAATCATTTCAGTAATATATATAATACCAGATTTATATAACTCAGGAATTAAATTAATTAAATTAAAAAAAGAATCCATTAATAAATAATCAACATTTGGATTAGTTGGTAAAAAATTAGTATATAAAAAATTTAAATTTTCTTGAATATAATTCATTGAAATATCAGTAAAATTAATAATTATTGTTTCCAATATATTTTTATATAAATATTGGAAAGTATATATGTTAGTTGAAAAATTATCAGAATTTATATTATCTTCTTCTAAATTTGCTAATATTTCAATTTCTAAATCATCATTTTCTTTCTTATAAATAAAAGGACATTTTTGTATTAATGTTACTAATAAATCTTGAATTTTTTGAACTGTAAAGCATTTATTAAATAATTCATTACATGATCTAATTTCCTTTTCAAAATTTCTATATTTAGTAGGAGAAACAAATAAATTTAAAGGTGATCTTTGTATTCTTCCATTCCTTTTCTTTTTTGGAGTATCTGAAATATGACTTATATTTTCTATTATATTTTCTGTTAAAGGTTTTTCAATTTCAAAATTTTCTCTATATGTATTTGTATTCATTATTTTAGTTAATGAAAACATTACTATTTTTGTAGTATTTTCTTGGTATTTTTTACAATTAGATATTAAATAAAAAAGTATTTCTATATATAATTTTAATTCATAGCAAAATAAAATTGGATTAGTTGATTGAAGAAAATTTATTAATTTAAGATTTTTATATAAATTATGTTGTAAAATTTCTTTTATTTCATTTAAAGATACTTTATCAATTTGGTTAATTAAATTACCAGTTCTTTCAATTATTAATTTAATCATAAGTAATAAACTTTGATCTTTTTGGAAAGTACTTTGATTATATGAAATACCAATTAATAAACATAATACTTTATCATTAAATAATAATAATTGTAAATATTTTGAAGTTATATTCACATCTATAAAATTATTTAAATTATTATTAAAAAAATTAATAATTTCTTTATAATACAATATATAAGAATTTAAATAATTATCCTTAAATTTAAGAAACTTATGATAACTCTTTTTTTTATTAAATATTTTTAGTATTGAATAAAATAAACTCATTAAATAATTAGATATATCTAGATATTTTTCAGATATGAAATTTCCAATTTTTTTTTCAAAAAAATGAATAAAAAATTCATTCAATTCATTCCAATTATCAGGAAAAAATTTATCTGATAATAAAATAATAATATCTTTAATATGATTATCAATAATTTTTAAATAATTCCCTAAAGATAAATAAATTAAAAATTCTTTTTTTAAATAATTATAAACATCACATAAATTATTATAATTTTTTAAATTATAATCCAATCCTTTCACTTTACTATTACTATTTATTTCTTGTTTAATTAAACTTTTCAAAACTAATAAACTTTGAATTCTTAAATCTTGAGTTATATTATCATTTTCTTCAACAGCAATTTTTAATAATTCTTTATATAAATTTTCATCTTTATTAATCATAGATAAAATCTGTTCTCCATTTCTTCTATCTTCAGAAGAATTACTTTTTACTTTTTGTAATAAATCAATAATCAATTGTTTAGATATATTAAAATTTTTCATTGGAGGAATAATATTTTTATTATTATCATTAGACATTTAAATTTAAACTATATAAAATTTAAATTTATAAAAAAAAAAAAAATAAAATA
>Ga0256407_10006206_pt1 | contig 18592 bp, 25 predicted proteins | sample RumenRJG_04DNA_FD_193489 | JGI IMG/M metagenome (GOLD analysis project Ga0256407, IMG submission 193489) | Bovine rumen microbial communities from Lethbridge, Alberta, Canada - RJG_04 | ecosystem: Host-associated > Mammals > Digestive system > Stomach > Rumen | place: Canada: Alberta...
ATGCTTCACTTATCTCTGCGAACTTGTCTTTTGCGCTCGGCTCTTTGCATCTATCAGGGTGCCACTGCATTGCGAGCTTCCTGTATGCGCGCTTGAGTTCATCATCTGTGGCGTCTTTGCTTACGCCAAGCACTTCATAGTAGTCTCTTTTATTGTTCATATTCAAATATATATCATATCATACTAGTCAATTCAATTTGAACATCCCGTGCACGACTCTCAAGTTAACCGCATACACGCCGCACAATACAAGCATCAATGCAATGAATGGCAAGCTTGACACACCGAGAACAGTCACAGCATATGCAAACAATGACGCGAACCCCCACGCTGAAAGCACAAGTCCATGAATCTCTGACAGATGGTCTTTTCCATAGTGGTCATTCAGCACGCTCGGCAATGTTGAGAATGCTGCACCATATGTCGCGTTTATGAATACAGCTCCAATTGGGAGTAACACTGGCCATATTGCAGAGCACGATGTCACTATGACTTCGATGCCAAGTATCAAGATCCAGATCCACAGTCGTGTCTTCATGTAGTCACTGATGAATGGAAAAACCAGGCGTCCTGCGCCATTTGCAATGCCACATGCCATCATCACAGCAATTACAGTCTCAGGCTGCAAGCACGCTACATTCTTAAGTAGAGACGCGCATGTGCCAATGAGCACGAGTCCCATAGCTATGTTCAAGAACATGAACAACCAAGAGCGCCTGAAGAATGAGTCTTTAACAAGGTCAGCTAGCTTGACTGCACTGCTTGAAGTTTCATCATTGTTTTTCTTCTCTTTCTCCAGCTTGAGCACAGCATACTTAGGCTTGCGTATCATGATGCATCCAAGTGACATCATCCCGATGTACACGTATGACATGCTGCGCATTATGTCAGTTATGCTAAGTCCAGTACGCTGCATCATCCCGAACATCCACGAGCACAATGTAGACCCCAGTCCGAAGAATATGATTGACATTGCCATTATGACGCCTTTGTGCTTTGTCTTCCCCCACCATAGTAGAAGGTTCTTGACTGGCACGACATATCCGCATCCCTCTGACAGTCCAGCTAGAGCGCCAAAGCCAATGTACACTAGCAGCAAGCTCTTGCACACGACGCCGACTGCGGCAACTTGAAGACCTGCAAACAACAGCGCAGTAGATATGCATGCAGCGAGCTTTATGCGTTTCTCGACCATCTTTCCAAAGAACGCTGCTCCCATGCCCAAGAAGAATATGTTCAAGCAGAACGCAAACTGGACTTGAGACACCGTCGAGCCTGGAATTGCTGACCGTATCTCAGGCGCAAACAAGCTCCATGCATAGCAGAAACCGATGCTCAACGTCAGCAGCAAGCAGGGTATAACAGACTTTGACAGCTTGTAGATGAACTTCATCACTGTGCAGCCTCCTTGTTCTCGCAGATCATTGCCGTAGTGCAGACATCTTTCTTACTGTACATCAGCTTGATGGCTTTCAACTTCATTCCGCCACTCTCGTCATCATGCACAGGTTCATATTGGATGACTGTCAAAGTCTGTGGCACACATGCTTTGTACACGTCTTTGAACCAAGCTTTGAATTCAGCCATAACGTCATTGTCATTCTTGTCTATGAAGAATGACAAATGGCCTGAGTCAACAATCTCTATGAAGTTGTCATCTATATTGACTTCACAGATGAAGCACGACTTGAAATGTATAGCTTTTGACATTGATTTATCCTCTTTGATAATGTACTGGTGTAGATGAAGACGGCTGGCATCAATGCCAGCCGTCTAGCGCGTTTGCTCAGGAATTAACAATTACACAGGTTCAGCATCAACTGGACCATCATCATTTTGACCCGCGTCAGTAGCTCCATTGGGATTCACTCCAGCAAATGGACCGCCATCTTTGAACATCTCAGGATGTGCTTTCATGAACTCTTCAGCTTGCTTTGGGTCAAACTGCTGTCCATTAGCTCCAGCAGTCCCTCCAGTCGCAGCATAGATCTTCTTCACGACAGGCTCCCACACTTTGTTGAGAGCTTCAGTCGCGTTCTTGATCTTCTGCAAGTCATCAGTCGCGATTGATTCTCTTACGTTCTTCAAAGCTTCATCGACTGCCTTCTTCTCGTCATCTGTTGCCTTGTCAGTGTTGTCTTTAAGTGACTTCTCGATAGAGAAGCACAATGCCTCAGTCGAATTCTTGACATTCACGAGCTCTGCACGCTTCTTATCAGCTTCTGCATTGAGCTCAGCATCTTTCTTCGCGCGCTCGATCTCTTCTTTTGAAAGACCACTTGAAGCTGTGATCGTGATGTGTGCTTCTTTGTTTGTGCCAAGGTCTTTAGCTGTCACATTGATAATGCCATTCGCGTCAACATCAATCGTGATCTCTTCTTGAGGGACACCTCGTGGAGCTGGCGGAATGCCATCAAGATTAAATTGTCCAAGAAGCTTGTTATCATTGAACATCGGACGATTACCCTGAGAAATCCTAACTGTAATAGCAGATTGATTATCTGAAGCAGTGCTGAACACTTGTGACTTCTTAGTCGGTATAGTCGTGTTGCGTGGAATGAGCACCGTGTTGACTTCTCCCATTGTCTCAATGCCGATGTCAAGAGGCGTGACATCAAGAAGAAGTATGTCAGACTTGTCTCCAGTCAATACAGCACCCTGTATTGCCGCGCCTATCGCGACGCATTCATCTGGATTTACTCCTTTACTTGGTTCCATACCGAAGATCTCTGCGATCTTCTTCTGCACTGAAGGCATGCGTGTAGTGCCTCCGACAAGAATGACTTCGTCAATCTTTGGACTGCCTGCGTCTGCAATGCACTGCTTAGCTGGCGCTACATAACGATCATTCAACTCTGACACAAGAGCTTCGAGCTTGGCGCGTGTGAGACTCTTGACTAAATGCTTTGGTCCAGACGCGTCTGCTGTGATGAATGGAATGTTGATTTCAATCTGCTCAGCAGTCGAAAGAGCAATCTTTGCCTTTTCAGCTTCATCCTTGAGACGTTGCACCGCCATGTTGTCATTAGAAAGATCAATGCCAGTCTCAGACTTGAACTCAGAGACCAGCCATTGCATGATCTTCTGGTCATAGTCTTTGCCGCCGAGTTGAGAATCACCACAAGTTGACTTCACTTCAAACACGCCTTCACCAAGTTCAAGAATAGAGAAGTCAAGAGTTCCAGATCCGCTGTCTGCGACGGCAATGATCCCAGACTTCTTCTTGTCAACACCATATGAAAGAGCAGCTGCAGTCGGCTCGTTTATGATGCGCTTCACATTAAGACCTGCAATGCTAGCAGCGTTTTTTGTAGCAGTTCTCTGGTCATCATTGAAGTAAGCTGGAACTGTGATGATAGCATCTGTGACTTCTTCACCAAGATAAGCTTCAGCATCTTTCTTGAGCTTTGCAAGAATGAAGCTCGAGCATTCTTCTGGTGAATACTCTTTGTCGCCTACTTTGATTCGGCAGTCACCATTAGGAGCCTTTGTGACGTCATAAGAAAGCATCTTGATGTCGTTCTGTACTTCATCAAACTTGCGTCCAATAAGACGCTTCACTTCATACACAGTATTCTTTGAATTAGTGACAGCTTGACGTTTAGCTGCTTGGCCAACTAGCCTTTCACCAGTCTTAGTCCATGCAATGATAGACGGTGTAGTACGGCCGCCTTCAGCATTTGGAATGATCTTAGCTTCTCCACCTTCGAAGACAGCCATAGCACTGTTTCCAGTTCCAAGATCAATGCCTAGAATTTTGCTCATTTTAATTTTCCTTCTTAATTTAACAACTTAAGTCACTTGATGCCTTCTACAAGAATGTGATACTTCTCATAGTCAAATGGCGCATCTTCATCAACAATTCCATTTTCTTTCATCTTCATCCAGAGCTTGCACTCAGGAGTCAGACTGTACTTTGCCCAAGGAAGCACGAGATATTTTGAATAGACTTTGCTTTTCTTGATGCTAGAGTCATCATCGCTTTCGCTGAGCACTGGATATGACTCATCTCCATCATTCACTACAATGCTTATGACATCATAAGAAGAACTGCCATTTTCAAAGTCTTCTTCTACATAGCCATACTTCGTGTCTACTGCATCATATATAGCGCTCTCTACTTCATCATATGTCAGTTCTTCTACTGGCTTGTGAATTTCGACATCAAATGTCTCTTCTTCACCATCATCTAAAAACATCACTATCGCTGAAAATGATGTCTTTATGCCATTATCTTCATTTATATTGCTGTCCATAGTCTATATTTTACTCACTTTCGCAGTCTTCATAAACTGCATTTTTCAATTCAACTACTTCGATGACTTTCCATTTCTTCTTGCTGAATGCACAAAGTTGCTGTGCAAAGCTGGCAGCGCATTCAGTCAGTTCATCAATGTCTCGCCACACGCCGCTTACTTTCACGTCTTGCTTAGATCCCTCTCGCTTCAAGACAGCATAGCCTCGCATCGTCTTCCGCTTTGCTTTTGCGTTTTCTATTAATTTCTTCACAGCTTGCTGGTCTTCATAGCTGAGCTTCTTCTATTTCTTCTTTGGTCTCCAGGCCATGTCTGCTCTCCATCATTTAAAAGTCACCTTCTACTTCAAACTTGTCAACACACTTCTTGATCTCTGCCAATGGCACAAGAAAATATTTCCCTCTGTCTTCAAAAGAATTGATTCTAGAGCAAAGCTCTTGAGAATTTACTACTATATAGTCATTGAGTCTTCTTGATTGTCCATCATTTAACCTGAATGCAAGCCAGTAAATGTCAATTGATGCGCTCAAGAACTCGATCTCTAGTTTGTCAATCGTGTAATTTCCCGTCGAGATGTTCTTGTCATCAACGTCTTTAATGTCAAACTTGAACTCTATCAACATCTTCATGCCATCAGAATTAGTCCACATTCCATGCGCAAGAGCATCAATGTGATATATGCAGTCAAGCTTCTTAGACACACAGTCATTGCCGTCATCAACATTGTACTTGCATGAATTGTGCAATACATCAATTAATTCGACTTCAGTCTTAAGACTGTGGATGTAATACTTGTTTCTAGAACGCAAGCAATTGCAGAAATTCACTTCACTTTCATGCTTTGCTCTATCATATGAACTCTAACTGTTTGGCATATAGAAGATAAAATACAATGCTAGATCATCTACTTGCTTCTTTCCAAGCATTCATGAACATCTTCACTTCTTTATACCGCATGTCACTAAGCATTATTATTTCGTCATTTATGCAGTTCAACTGCAGCCAGACAATGAGTTCATCAAGTGTCTTGAACTTATTTTCATTTGCTGTCCATTCATGCGGAGACGCTTCAGGCTTCAAGCTAAGAATTTGAGTCTTGTCATCATACGTATAGTCATCCAGCATCTTGAAGTTAGTGCCAATGAAGACATAGTCTATTCGACTGACGTCTTCAGTGAACTCTTTTGTCCATTCTTCTATGAGAGCTTCATCCATGTAAAATAAAAAAAGTAGCCAGAGAAAACCGTGAATTGTGGTCTTTATTCAATTTAACAGATTGAGAAGTAACAATTCACTCACTACTGACTACGTTATTAATTATACAACAAATGTGTTTAAGTATAAATCTCAAATGTTCATATTTTCAATGTCCTCAACCATGGACTTCAGCTTGCCAGCCTTGTACATGGAAATGACATCAAAGATGTTGTTTGACCATCCAGAGACATTCAGAATCTTGAGGTTGGGGTTGAACACGGAAGTCCCGCTCTGCGCACGGATGTTGCAACATACTGTAAGGCAATTGGGGTTTATCTTCCTGAACTCCTTGAACAAGTCCTTGAACTTGCGTTTAACATGACTTGTACCGTCCCAGCCACCTTCTCCACCATTGCCTATCTCCATGTCAGAAAACACGATGAAGTTGTCAATGTGCTTCTTCTCTTCAATGACGTGTTCTAGGAACTCATATAAACCATGTTCTGTGCATGGACCACAAGAATTTCCCTCAGCATAAGTCTTCTTGTTGAACTCAAGCAACCCAATACTTCTGTCAACAGCGGGAGAAATGAGCTTGTCACCAAACATCCCAATGTAGACATCCTTCTGCTTGAACGCCACGATGGAGCCAAAGAGGTTTCCAATGTGAGCGGTGCGGACACTGCTCCATGGAGACACTGTAGAGCTTCCATACCAGTCTCCTCTCACTGATCCAGAATGGTCAATCAATATCGCGCAGTTGCCTTCAAGATCTGGAACATTCTCGCACGCGATAGACATCGCGTCTTCAAGCGCCTTTGAAACTTTAAACTTGATTGACTCAAGTCTGTCTGCGTCCATGACTGGAATGTCAGATTCAAACTTTATCTTAGTGTCAGCTTTCACATTAGAAGCATAGTCGTCTACAGTCATCTGGTTCACAGCGTCATATGCTGACATGAACCTAAATGGAAGCAGTCTGCTGTTCACTATCTTATCATGATTTGTGAGTTGCTTGACAGCTTCATCTATCAAGTCAGGCGCATACAGCATGATGTTTCGAAGGTTACGGAGAAGATTCATGACTGGCATGCCAGAGTCAAGCACAGACTTGATCGCGTCATGCTTCGCGAGGACAAGCTCTTGCTCAGTGCTTGCGTTCTTGCCAGTCTCAGACATCTCTTTCTCAAATATCTTGGCATCATATGTTCCAGCAAGTGACTCGCCGTGCATCAACCTACGGTAAGCTTCTCTGTTCTTGTCAGTTGGAGTAGGATGAATGAGATTCACGATGTCAACTAGTGACAGCGACTTCCCGTTCATCTTGTACTTGTCAATCTGGTATGGTGAAAGACTAGACAGTACTGCACTGAAGCCCTTCTTCATAGCATTTGGAATCTTGCGTAGTTTTCCTTTAGTGATGTCCAATCCATTAAATTTGCCATAACATGCAAGAATCTCAGAGATGTCATCAGGACGCAGCACAATGTGCTCATAAAATGACTTCAACCAAGATGGATGAGATGAGTCTCTGCAGACAAGCGCCGCCAGAAGATGGCTAATAGAACGCATATTGCCTTTAGTTCTCGCGTACAAAGCCAACTTTGCAGTGAACTCGTAGCCACACTTCTTGACAAGAGTCAAGACTTTGTCTAGCAGTTCACCTTCAGACACATAGTAAGAGTCTGCAAGAAACGTAGTCATGACCATAGACACTAATGCTTCTTTGTCTGGCATCACGTAAGCGTCTTCATTCATGAAGTTCTTTGTCATTTGAATGCTTGGCTTCTTGCTGTTGAACTTGCTCATATGCTCTAATCCTTTAAATGAAAATGTTGTCTGGGAAAATCTGTGAAAGTCATTTTATTTTCGCCGAATGAAAGAAGTAACTTTCGCATCACCACAAACAACAACTAAATTATACTCAAAAATATTAAAAATTAAACTTCATTGATAGTTTTCATCTTTCAGCAATCTAATGACTTCATCAAACTCTTTCTTGCGCCGCCTAGCATTCAAGTGGTCTACTCTAGGATTACTCACTCTAACTTCTATCTCGTTTTTTCGCAGCGGCCAGAAGTCATAGTCTACATCAACAGTATAACGCGCAGAGACAGCATTGTCTCTTATCTTGCGGCTGAATGCTCTTGTGATGCTCTTGAGTGACTTCATGCTGCTGCAGCCTAGTGATATGTAGAATTCACCTTCATTTCCACGGCCGTGCCCCGAACAGCAGAAGAAAGTCCTCACTCCAGATAGTGCATTCAAAGCGTCACACATTGGGACCATATCTTTATCCATGTCAGATGGATATTGACTATTTGATAAATGTTTTTTCATAGATGTTTTACTTGCGTAAAAAACCAAGCTGATAAATTTGTGGACGCATCTTATCAGCTAATTTTCTATATATCTCTTTAAATTCTTTCAATTCAACCAGCATATACTCTTTAAGCATCGCTTTTATGCAGTACCATCCTTGGTCAGCATTGAAAATCTGATACTGTGGATGCTCGTCATTGAACAACTTCCTGTACTTCATGCTCTTCTTCAACAGCTCATTTGCTTTGTCAAGGACTGCTTGTGCTTCTGCACTGAGTGTGATTGTCTGCAGCTTCTTGTACACAAAGCTCTCTGGCATTGTGTTAGCATCATTGTACACTTCATCATTGTTGCAGTCATTTGCCCACTCAGCGACGTCTTTTGGGTTGCACCAGAAAAATTCATTCTTTATGTCCCAAAGCTTGTTGTGGTAAGAGACTTGGCGAAGCGAGCTTTGCTGAGACTTTCCATTGAAGAGTGAATATACAATAGAGTCATTCACAAACTCTTGCCAATTAGGATCATTTGTGTTTGGCGCCATGAACTCATCAAACTGGTTGTATGCATCTTTATCACAAATCAAGCGAGCTGCAAATGATGTCATGCACTTGTCAAAGTTTGACTCAAATATGTTTGTGCCTTGATTTCCTTGAAATGGACTTGAAAAAATTCCAGTTCTTTGTGGTGATTGAAAAATATTATTTCCATGTGCATAAAAATAACCAATAGCATTTTTATCAGACTTATTTTTAGAATCTGATATTGTTATTGCATTCTTAAATGTTGGTCTAATTATTGGATTATTATTTTTCTCTCTAAACCATTTATTGCAACCAACTAAATTATCAACATTATACATTTCCTTTTGATACTGTACTTTAATACCATCATCAGTATCATCTACAATATCAGTTATTATTTGATGTTTTGTTTGTCCATTTTTCCAAATAGAAAACATAATAGCACCAAATGCAACATCTGTAAAATGTGCAGAATCAAATTGTATACCATGCTTGAATTCAAAATGTTTAAACAAATATTGTCTAAATCCTTTATAATTTTGTCCATTCAAAAAACTTGGAGGACAAAATATTCCAATAACGCAATTTGTTAGATTATAAATTCTTTGTATTTTAGAAATGCGATATATAAATTGTGTATAAAGATTTGATGATCTTCCACCAATTTTCTCATTTTCCATATCTACTAATACCTGAGTCTTATGTGTACCAGTAGAATGTTCATTTGTATGTAAACCGCTTCCAGTTGCATATGGTGGATTAAGCAAAAAGCATATTTTTTTGTTTTGCTCAAGCGCATCAATTAAGCCATCTGGCACTTTGCCACCTTCACTAACTCGCTTTAATTCATCATTTAAGAAGTCAAATTGGAAAGAACATGCTTCAGTATTGTAATTCTTTGATATATTAAGCTCGGCTTGTTCAAGTGTAGAACAATAAAGTTCTTTGAATTTATAATCTCTCGTAAGATTCTTAGTGCCACAACAATTATCATAGCACACATACTCATCTCGCCAATTTTCACCAAGATTAATTGTTAATAAATTTTGGCAAAAATCTACAAAATTTGTCGGTGTGTAGAATTCACCTTTACGCCGTCTGTTTGTGTCCTCAATCAGCCTGTCACTTATTGCTGCCAAACGTGCCTTCTCTTTCGGTGAGCAAGTCGTGCTGAAGTGCCCACAGAATGCTTTGAACTTGCTTGAGTCAACTCTAACATTCTTGCCATTCACGACAAGTATGTTCTTCTTAGTAGGATGCAAGTAGACGTCTTCACTTCCAGTCATGACATTGAAGAACAAAGCGACCATGTCATTTGGCGGGTACTTCTTCTCAAGCACAATCTTCTCACTGAACATCTTGAAGATCTTGTCGACATTGTGCTCAGTCACTCGCACTAAGCGCACTGTGCCAGATGCTAAGTCTTTGAGCTTCTGCACTACGACATCAAAATCAAAGCTCTCATCAACATCAAATACAAATGGGTTTATGTCTTTGTCTTCTGAAATAGCTAGCACTAAGTCACCATTGCTGCCAGCTCCACTGGGTGCTTTTGCCCATTCAACTCCTTCAAAGTCAAGATGCTTCAGCAGTGCATTGGTATGCATGACAAAGCACTCATTCTTGTCAGCGACCATGCATACATTTGGCAGAGGACGTCCATTCTGCTCAAAACGCTTTAAGTAGAAGAGTACTTGAGCAAGCACCTTTGCTTTAGCGACACTGCTCTGCATGTCTTCGTCATATTTGTACTCGATGAGCAACCGGTGGATATTGTCTCCAGTCTTGAACTCGCAATAGCCATCACATGCAAATGGATACTCGAACTTCACTCCTGGAAATGCTCTCTCAAGAGCGTGGTTGTAAGTGTCTTCTACTTGACGCTCGATTACAGCTGTTGATAATGACTTATGAAGCTTCATGATGACATTATATCATGAAGTTCAAAATTTTAAATTCAATTTGAAGCTGGCAATCACTGAAGATGATTGCCAGCTTCAAACCACTTCACAAATCCAGTGATCTTGTCAAATACTTTTGTTCCGCGAATGTCATGCGGCTAGTAGTCTGCTGACTTGACTTGATGCCTGTACTTTGACCAGTTTCGCTTCAACCAGCTGTACTCAATAGGAATAAGACATATGTCTTCAAGTCCATTGACATTCCATATCATGACTTGGTAGTCTGTTGTCACATGTCCACCATGTGACTCATTGTCTCCACATATTATTCCAGAAAAGCCTTTCTTGTCAAGCTTCTCAAACCATGGTGCTAAGAATCTATGCACATTGTAGCAATAAACTTTCTGAAGCTCTGGGCTTTCATCATATGCTTCTATAGCTGTTTTTATGTCTTCTAAACGTGGACAAAAACAGCCTACCGCAGAGTGAAATCTGCTGCGTAGACGATATTCATATTCACTTGGTTCACGCTTCTCCCACTCTATAGTACTTACAATGTTCATCAACAAGTCACCAATGTACCACAAGTCATTTCCTGTTCCATTGTAGCATTCAATTGGCTTTTGCTCTTTCTCGCCTCGGCTTGAATATATCATGTTCATTGCGGCATTGATGAACTTCTGCGGAAATACACTGAAAAACTCATTTTTGCTAGCTATTGTAGCTTTTCTGAAGTCAACAAACTCAGCATGTTGATTCAAAGACACAACATATATGAATCCACCATTTTTGTCTATTGGTGGAACACTAGAATTCTTGCTGTAGTCAAAACGTGAAAATGACATTGCATAGTATGGATCATTTGTCACGCAAAATGGCTTTTCATATGAAGGTGCATCTACAGCAGTCATCTTTTTGTGTGAACCGTGAAAATACAAATTTGTAATGTCAATTTTTGATTCATCAATGATTTTCATGCCATTAGTATTTACATGCTCCACCCATTTGCATTCACAAGATGCTCAATCAACATGTCTTTAATCTCATTTTGCATGTCATGAAGCATCAGCAATTCAGCTTTATCTTCAGTGATGTGGTTCAGGACAAGCTTGAACTTTGAGTCTTTCGGCACATATCCTTCGTGCTTTAGAAGATATTCATAGAGCGACAGTTGAAGGTTGTAGTGGACTCCATTCACGTCGTGCAGATGCTCTATTGGCTTAAGAGCGAACTTGTTCCACTTGTCTTCAAGGTCAATTGACTTATTGCTCTTGTGGTCTATCAAGACGTAGCAGCCATCTTTCCTAGATCTCGCAAACAAGTCAATTGTGCCTGCAATCCTCAATGATGGACTGAAGACAATCTTCTCGATTCCGAGTATGTCAAGCTGGTTGTAGAACCTCTTCGCCATCTTGACTGCATTCGCGAACATGCGCTCTTCTCTTGGACTCTGCGGCTTGTTACGGAGTTCATTGTCGCTCTTTCCAAGCTCTATGTCTTCACAGCACTCATGGACTCTAGTCCCAAGAGCAGACGCTTCTCTTCCAGCTTGGGCCCAGCGCTCTTTTATCTCTTCAACTGTCACGCCTTCTTTTGCTGCGCATCTCTTCGCGATCTCTCCATTCACGTCAAATGGAGGGAAGAAGCGGTTCAAGAACTAAGTTCCGCTTATGTACTTTATCTCTTCACCATTGATGTAAGAGACATACTTATGATCGTCTTCAAAGAACTCTATCTCAAATCCTTGAGGATGCTTTGCTTTACTTGACCCCGGCATATGCTGCTATCTCAACTTGCTGAATTATCTGGATGCTTTCTCTTGTCATTCTCAAGCCATATTCCGCTGTATTCACTTATCTTCTGGACATCTCGTCTTCTTGGCTCATTTGGCTTGTTCTTCCTCAAGACATACTTCAAGACATTGAACATATAAGCATCAGTGTCAAGTCCGACTTTGTTTGCTATGGCTACTACGTCAATTCCTTCACCTTTAGACACCATAGCTCGAAGATCATCAACTGTGAATATTTGATAATGCTCTGGCTTATGTATGTAGTTGTAGTTGTTGTTCATATAGAATTCCTTCATCTAATCAACATCTTTATTGCTCTGTCTGCACTAGATTCTGTCAAGCCAAATCTTCGGTCAGTCATGATCAAGTGCTTGCTGTACACAAGATGCATCTGGTACCCTTCTCTCAAGTCATCTTCAAGAATGACATAGTGCCCATGCTTGCTGAACCATGGATTGTCTTCAAACCACAGCTCTAAGCACTCACACTTTGACAAGCCATGCTCTACAGGAAGCATGTCAATTATCTTGCTGCCATATCTCTCTTTAAGAGACTCTAATGGACTTTCATACCATTTGCCATCAAAGAGCCAAGCTGCATTTGGCATCTTGAACTTCCGCCAATTTGACGCGATAACAATTGAAGCTGCAGTCACGTCAAGCACCTTGTCTAAGTTCGCCAAGTTGACTTCAGACAACTTGTACTTGCTTGGGTCATAGCTCAAGAACGAAGTGTTGTCAATGTCAGTGTTCGTGAGCACATGGTCAATGTCTAAAAAGACTATCTTGTCTATTCCAAGATTCATGAAGCGCCTCTATCAGTATGCAGAGTATTCAAGCACAAGCTCTTGGCCACTCCACTCATAAGACTCTGCGTCAAGAAATGCTCTTAGACAACTGCGTACTCTCTTCAAGTTGAAGCACGTCTCTTCATCATCGCTTTGAATCTCAGCTTCCCACTGCGAGTCGCCGAATGACAATGTCCAGTCATCATCATTCTTGTCAATGTAAACTTTCTCGCTTGAACTAGAGAACCTGTCATCAAACTTCGAGAATCCACGGCCAAAGACTTCTACATACTCATTGTCTAAGATGTCCTCGAACTTCTTGCTGTAGTCTTCAGACAGCACATACTCTATTGCTTGCAGCATCTTCTCTGCTTCAGCTTTGCTGACAATGACACTGCTCTCGCTGAAGACATATGCATTTGTCCGGAACTTCTCTTTCAAGCACGTAAAAGATGAGCCAAAGTGGAACTCGAGAAGCTTGTCATGCACAACCCCGTCTTTGTCATAGTAGACGCTGCAATTTTCATCATCTTCTTGCAGCTCAGACTTGAATGATGCATGCATCAATATTGGAAAGTCATCTGGATCTTTACTTGAAGAGCTGAAGCTGTTCTGGTTTGACTTTCTGTACTGCTCTTTCAGCGCGTCTAAGACATCTTGTGCGACCTTCTTCTTAGTGTGCTTCCTATATATCGTGAAATATGATCCGCTTGACATGGCAATATGCCTTTCTCTTCATAGTTTTTTTTAAAAAATTACTTATATAGAAAAATCACCAGTTTGACACAATCTCGAGCTCTACTTTACTGCTGTCACTCGAGAATGTCAAATCATACTGCTCAGAGTCACCACTGAACATGTACCCCATTATGTTCACGAACGCGCTCGAAGCTTCACTGAACATCTGCTTTGTGCAATCTTTGCCTTTTGACACAGTCATCTTGAATCCAAACTCGCAGCCTTTCAAGTTGAAGTCTTCATATGACACTTCTACTTTACCATCAGTCTTAGACTCAAACCAGCCTTTAGCATCTTGCAGCACTCCCTCTACAAATGTCCTGCGCATTGTAGAGTTGAACAATATTATGCCGTCTTCCAGTTCTCCAACTTCTAATGTCTTGTCTTTCTTAGTTCTCATAATTTGCCTCTAACTTCAGATCTTCTTCAACGTGCATGACAACTGTCTTCCTTCAAATGATGGCGTCCCTTCGAGCTTCGCGAAGCCTTCAAAGTTTGAAAGAATGCTCTTCATCATGACTTTCGCGAAGTCTACTTTTCCAGCTTCTCTCTTTGCAAGAACAATTGTCACTTTGACTATGTCGCCTTCTTCTAAGAACTCTCTTATATGCGCGATGTTGCGGTTCTTGTCTCCATCATCACATCTTATAGTGAACTTCACTTCTTTCAAGTCTGCTTTAGCTGCTCGCATTTTCTTCTGTTGCTCTTTCTGGCGCTTCTTTTCTTCATACTTGAACTTCGCATAGTCCATTATCTTGCATATTGACCCAGGGAAAAGTGATGGATTGAACGCGACTTGCACTAAGTTCTTGTTCTGCGACTTCGCTCTGTCAATCGCATCATCTTTATACATGATCTCTGTAGATCCATCTTCATTCACCAGTCTTACCTTGTTAGGCTTTATAGCCCAGTCCATAGGAAGACTCATCTTGTCATTCTTGTCTTTTGCCACATTTCCTCTTTTGCTTTAAGTTAAATGTCACCAGAACTTCTATATATCTTCTTCAGTGAACCTTGGCCGCCTCGCCTTTGTACGTGACTTCAATAAGTTCATCTTGAATATGTCTGGAAATTTCTTGAATGTATGCGCGAGAATGCGCTTGCAGTTGTAGAACAGATTGAATAACGTATTACTGTGAGACTTAGAGTACTTAGAGCTTATCGCGAGCAGAGCTTTCAGCATCTTAGTGTTGTTCAAAGCTGCATCTAGAGCTTCTTGCTCGTCTATTATGCTGAGCAGATTCATGAGGCGCATGTTCTTCTTCTCGTCTGGAAACTGCAGCATGCACCCTACAAAAAGCTGATAGTAGCCTACTACATTTGACACTGGGTTTAACTCTAGATTTATGATCGCTTCATAAGGGTCATCTGACATCAAAAAGCTCTTCAAATTAGACCAATTAGACTTCTGCTGGCAATACTGCACTTCATGTGCAGAAAAACCTGTGTAAGCTGCACATACAGCTTTACCGACATCAAAAAGCATTGAGAATTTGTCTTCTGGAGACATCAAATAAAAAATACGATCTTAGACATTGCTATGCTTGAAGTCTACGTCATACTTTGGATTGTACTCAAACACTATCTCCATGTCTGGCGACTTTCTCAATGAGTCTGCGAGATATGCTCTGCGCTTAAGCAGTCCAAAGAACTTCTTGAACTCTATCCTCTTTATGTCTAGATCAGGATAGCATCTTGCGCACAATTCAAAACAGTACAGCGCAGAGCAGTTGTTCTTGAAGTAGAAGTCATATGGTATGTTGTCTTCTACAAACTTGTGCGCGAGCTCAATTGCCTTTTCTTGTCCGCTTTTAGGGCGTATGATGCATATTCTGTCGCATTTCATGAAATCTACAACATGTATCTCGCTCACGCCTTTTGCTACAGCGTGTATGATAGTGTTATCACCTACATAAACTGAACCATGTGAATATCCATGCGGATCATCTACAAAGTATCCATCTGCATAATTGTTGAATCCACGAAGGACTATGTCACCTGGCTTGACCATACCTAGCACGTTACATATGTGCTTGCCATCCATCTCATATTCAGATGGATCATATACAATGAACATGGGAAACTTGAACACTTTTATGCATCCAAACCATGTCACGAACTTAATCCACATTTTGTTCAAGAACTTCATCATCTTTGTTTTCTCTTTCTTCATTGCTGTTTTCATCTACAGTGGCTTCATCTACATCTTCAGATCTTTTGCTCTTCAACTCTTCTACAAGAGACAAAAACACTCTGATGTTGACATAGTCTTGCACAAGCTAATCGCGCTTAGATCGCTCCATAGTCTTGAAATACTCTATGTATGCGTCATCCGCTTCCTAGAAAAGTATGCAGTAGTCATTAAGCCATCTGCTCATCGTGTCAATGTTCTTTGCTAAGAAGCCTGGAAGAGACTTCGACAAACCTTTCATCTCTTTCATAGACTTTACCATGAAAGAGTTCTTCTACTTAGCTTTAGACTATTGCTTCTCTTGTCTTCTGAGCTGCCGGTCTTTTCGCTTCTAGCTTTTCTTCTCTTTGTGCTTCTACGAAGTATTTGCCACAAATATTAATTACTTTAAAGCACTTGCAGACCGTAATAGTCAATTTATACTGCATTGCATAGTTTACTATGTATCATGAATTTTTAGACAATGCTTCCTTAAGCCGCTGGACTGTCAATCTAATCATTTTACAAGTTCTCCATTCTTGTCATATGTCTCGAAATTAGTTAGCTCATCTTCATTGAACCATATCTTCTCATAGCCGTGAGGATAAATTACCCCAATCAATGTGTAATACCCATTTTCAGAGCAACGATTTACAGTCTCTATCTCAAGGCAATATCTCTTGGCTGCTAGATCTTTGTCAACAATCTCTCCGCGTTTGTGCCTATAGAAAGGATTGTCATTCGACAATTTCACTTTAGCATAAGACTTCCCTGCATGCTCTCGCTTGACTCTTGCTTCTCGCTCTTCATCTGTCTCTACAATCTGCTTAGGAATGTGTGGAACATAAATGATACCACAATTTCCAGGCTTCATTCCACGATAGCCACAAAGCACATAGTCTGAAGATTCAAAATTCATGCTTAACACCAATCTTCATGTTTTTTAGACAAAATATATGCTACCATTTCAGGTTTAAGCTTCAATGGCTTTTTAGTTATGCAAGTTTCACCGCATGGCTGAAAATCTGGCTTTTCTTCCCATCTAGAATATGTTTTTGTCTCATGTAATATATCTCGATCTTTGACTTCTACTTTGAATGAATGCCCACATTTAGGACAACACGCAATATATCGCTTGTCTTCAAACTGCCTAATGTCATATTCACCACCATACTGGCAATCCATATGATTCCAAATCGAATGCCAAATACGATAAGCTAATTCTTTAGGCTCATACGCAGTCTTGCATTTACTGCATTTGAATGGCCATTTTGAGTGAAGATCATCTAATTCACTTTCAGCCGCTTTAGCTTTCTTCTGGATCTCAGCTATCGTCTTCTTGACCTTAATTTCTTTCTTTTTAAGCGTGTCAAGCTTTATGCTCATAACTACTATTTCCTTTCACACATATGTTTGCAATTACTTAGACAATACCTCTTTGAGTTGCTTTACTGTCACATAGCATGTCTCATAACTGCCATTTTCCAGCTTATGAGACATCATGACTATATCCTCATCTCCTATCTTTTCATGTATAGGAAAGTTCTTTATCATCTCAGAATATCTAAGTGGCTGCCATGGATTGTCAACAGGATTTCCATTATCATCTTCACAACGAAGCCAATGCCAAAAAGCCTTCAACACTTTCATACATCACTCACTTTCATGACGGTGCTTCAAGAATATGTACTTGTCTACCCAGTAGAAGATTAACGCGCCAATTAGATTGGCAATGACAGTAGCTCCAATATACCCCAGTTTTGTCTGGAGCAGCCACATCACAACTGCAAGTATAGGCGTAGACAACTGCCAACGCAGCGCGTACAAGCAAAATCTCTTAAGCTTCAAGTAAGTTCTAGCAGTATTATATCTTGACATCTTCACTCTTGGACAAGCTTCACGTTTGAGAGATGAGTGTATATAGCTTTTCCATCTGGCATGACAATCTGGATGCTGTCAGACTCAGTATAGTCTTTCCAAGCTTTGATTTTGACTTTTTGCCAGACATTACTGTCACCCTTTATGTATGCAGCACTGAAGTTCTGCTTGAAGTCAATTATCTGCTTGTTTCCAAATATGAATCTATTGATGAACATCCCTGTTGGAACTAGCAGTGCAAGTACAAGAACTAAACAGATAATCCATTCGACAATGGTAAATCCAGATTCTTTTTCTCTACTTGAATTCATTGATAAGCCTTTCTTTCTTTAATTTTTGAAGAGTCATCTTCAAATGACAAATAATTCGCGTTTTCTTCTAAAAATAAGCATCTAGCTTCATTAAGATGAGTTACTGCAAGTCTTGGCACACAGTGGCAAGAGTGCGCGTCTACAAGTGTTCTCTCAAAAAGCGCTTTAGCTGTATCACAGTCTATTTTGCCGAACCTCATGCTTCCTTGATATTCATTATTGACATTTGTCAAGTCTTCATACTTGAGTCCAGTAGTCTCTTCTGGAAAAGGGCCAGCCCCATGTCGTGTGATGTAAGACCTTGTGACATAGTTTGGAATGACATCATCTGGATCCACATTCTCTCCAAGTGACTTCAAAGCTCCAGCTAAACCAGTCATGCTTGGAGTTGAATGCACGTCTCTACGACCATTTTTGTCAATAGGAGCATATCTTTCATCAAGAAGCAGTCCTTGCGCGTTCTCTACAACAATTGTCTCAAATCCAGCATTTTCTGCACATGTAACTGCGCAATCAGACTCTAAACATGTACACTGTGCTGCCATAAAACAAAAATCATCTATGAAATGCTTGCAAAATCCTTCACTCTTTATTATTTTGAAAGTGCCTTCATCTATCTTCAAGTCAGGTTCGGTCTTAAGTCTGCTCTCTAGCTGCCATTCTAAAGTCTCAGCTAAGCACTTCTTCTTATCTTCAATGCTCATCTCTAAGAAGTCTTA
>Ga0256407_10006207_pt1 | contig 18590 bp, 11 predicted proteins | sample RumenRJG_04DNA_FD_193489 | JGI IMG/M metagenome (GOLD analysis project Ga0256407, IMG submission 193489) | Bovine rumen microbial communities from Lethbridge, Alberta, Canada - RJG_04 | ecosystem: Host-associated > Mammals > Digestive system > Stomach > Rumen | place: Canada: Alberta...
CAGAACAGCCCTGTACCTGACACGGGAGGAATTTTCGACAGGTGCCGGAATCAATCCTAAAACCTACACAAATTATGAGTGCGGCAGAAGCCGTCCCTCAGATGCTGTAATCCATTCCATCTGCTCCAGATATTCAGTCTCCAAGGAATGGCTTTGTACGGGCCGCGGCGAAATGCTGCCCCATAAGGTGGATGAAGAGAAGCTCACTGAATGGACGAAAGCACTATTTACAGATGAAAAAGCTTCCTTTCAGCAGCAGTTTGCACTTATGATGGCAGATCTGGATCCGGATGGGTGGGCTGTACTGGCAGAAATACTGGACAAGCTGACCGTCTGACCCTGTTCCTCTTATGACAGGCGGCAGTTCAGATCTGATACCGCAGGATAACCAAAGGCAGACGCCGCGCTGCGCACGCCCCGCAGAATCGCCTCTGAGACTGCCCATGCAGCAAGGGAACCGACAGTGTCTATTCCTGCAATGACTTCTGTGTCCGGGCTTTTTATATTTTGACCAGCCGTCTCTTTAGCCCGGTTTTCCATCTCTTTGAGCCGTTTTTCGCTCTCTTTGGCATTTTTTTCCCGCCCCCTGTATCTGCCGTTGACAGACAAGGCAATGATGCTGTCTCCGTCCCCGGATGTGTGGACCGGGGCGATGGACCTGGCAAAGCCGTCATGAGCCATGGCTGCGATCTTGCACAGTTCCGGTTTACTGAACCGGGCATTGGTAAAGACAATTCCGATCGTCGTGTTCAAAGCAGCAGCCTGCATTCTGGCCGCTTCCATTTTTCTGAGATATGTGATCATCTCACGGTAATCATAGAGCCTTCCGTCGTCGGCGCGGGCGCCGGCGATTTTTTTACCGGTCTTCCAGTCATAAATATCCCCGAAAGCATTTACCGCTATGATGGCGCCGACCATGAGATCTCCCTGACGCAGAACGCAGGAACCGATCCCTGATTTCATGGCGTGTTCCCCTCCTGCATATTTGCCGATTGTTGCCCCGCAGCCGGCTCCGTAATTTCCGCAGCGGAAGTTTCCCCTCTCCCCCTCTTCCGCGAGGCGGCAGGCTGCGTAAGCCATTTCCCGGTCCGGGCGGATATGAGGGTCTCCTACAGGAAGATCAAAGAGGTCAACCTGTGTGACAAGGGGGACACGAATGTCGCGGACAGCGACTCCGATTCCTTTTTCCTCCAGATAGCGCATGACTCCCCCGGCCGCATCAAGGCCGAAAGCACTTCCTCCTCCCAGGACAGCCGCGTGAATGCGCTGAGCCGTCGTGACCGGATCCAGGATCGCTGTCTCACGGACGGCGGGTCCGCCTCCTCCTATGTGAATGCCTGCCGCCATCCCCTGAGGGTCCTCGCTGAGAAGGACTGTGATGCCGGTTCCGGCCTGAGCGTTCTCTGTCTGCCCGATCCGGATTCCCGGAAAAGCTTCCAGACCGGTCTCTATGATCTCTTCTGTCTCCCCTTCCCTGTTTTCGATGACTGTATTTTCATTATTCAGCATTACTTTTTCGCTCCGATTATTCAGTCAGTACACTATGCCTGCGTTTTTAATCAGCTCAGGGGATTCCTGCTCCGCAGTCTCTTTGAAACCACGCAGGGCAATTCTTTCAATCTGCCCTGGGCTTTCCTGCTCTGCAGTCTCTTTGAAACCGCCAAAGGCAGTCCTTTCAATCTTCTCCGGGTGTTCCTGCTCCGCTGGCTGCAGGTCCTGCCGGTGGAGAACTTCCCCTCTGCCCTCAATGCACACCTGTCTCCCGAAGGGCAATCAGGGCAGATCCCTTCGCTGCAAGTCCCGGCTCCAGAACATAACTGTGGCGGATCCATTCGGATACGGCAGAGGCGTTTCCTCCTGTCAGAATCAGCGTCAGAGGGCTTCCGATCTGTTCTTCGACATGAAGGGCCAGTCCGTCGATCATGGCTGCGGTTCCGACAACAGCCGCAGAGAGCATACAGCCGGAGGTATCTGTTCCGATCAGTTTTTCGGGAGGTACAGGACCCGGCAGAAGCTCCGGAAGCTGTGCGGTCCCTGTGCGCAGGGAATGCAGTGCGGTCCGCACGCCCGCACCGATCATGCCGCCCAGAAACTTCCGGTCGGCACTGACTATATTGATGGTCGTCGCAGTTCCCATGTCCACAGTCATGACGGGCAGCGGATAGCGGGCTGCTGCCCAGGCAGCGTCCGCTATGCGGTCAGCGCCGACCCGGTCCGGAACAGGGATCTTCTCAAAAGAAAGTCCGGTACTGCATTTCCAGTTGATGACAACCGGCATGTTTTCGCAAATTTTTCCCGCGAGAATTTTTGCCGCAGGTGTACAGGCGGGAACCACGCTGGAGATAGCGACAGCAGTGATCACCGCTGCCCGCCGGCTTTGTTGCCCGGGCTCCGGGCTGTGAAATTGCGAAGATTTCTGTTGACATCCCTGCAGTGCTTCCGGCAGGGAATCCACCAGTTCCCGGCTGTCAGGAGTCTGATCTGAATCCGGGACTTGGATCCCGGACCTGCCCAGGACACGGCCGGCTTCCTTCAAAAAAACAGAAGTATCTTTTCCAGTCTCTGTAGGGATCTTCTCAGAAAAAACAATATCAAAGTCCACTGCGCCGGGAGATGATACCGCCGTGTTCTCCCCGGATCCCGGCTCCGCATTGTTCTGCTCCGCGGGAGCGGTGACGGATTTTTGCCCGGTCATCTCCAGGCCTGTAAAAGCGATTGTCGTATTTCCAATATCGATTGCCAGGACCACGCCTCACTTCTCCTCTTCCATCGACTCGATCTTGTCCAGTATCTTTGCCGCCACTTCGTCCTTACTCATGATGGGCAGTTCCTGAGCTCCCTCTTTTGTAATAATGGTGACGACGTTGGTATCGGTGCCGAAACCCGCCCCGGCAGTCCGCAGGCTGTTGGCCACGATCATGTCCAGTTTTTTCTTCACGAGTTTTTTGGAAGAATTGGCAAGCATGTTCTCGGTCTCCATGGAAAAACCGCAGACAAAAAGCCCCGGGTGGTGGTTTTCGGCCACCCAGCCCAGAATATCCTGCGTCCTCACGAGGGGAATTGACATACTGTTGTCGCCGGACTGAACGATGGGGCTGGAGTCATCCGCCATTCCTTTTTTGATCTTGTGATCAGCGACAACGGCAGGACGGTAATCCGCCACGGCAGCAGACTTGATGAGGATATCCGTGTCGGGAAGTTCCTCCCGGATTACATCAAACATGTCCGCGGCAGAGGTTATCCCGCGCATCCTGACGAAAGGAACAGGTTCCAGGGCCACTTTGCCCGAGACCAGGGTGACATCCGCTCCGCGCAGCATGGCTTCGCGGGCGATCGCGTATCCCATTTTTCCCGTGCTGTGATTGGTGATATAGCGCACCGGATCCAGAGCCTCCTGAGTAGGGCCTGCCGTTACAACAACCTTTTTCCCCTTCAGGGGCTTATCCGGATAAGCGATCTCATGCTCGATCCAGCGGCAGAGGACCTCGGGCTCAGGGAGTTTGCCGCTTCCCGTGTCGCCGCAGGCGAGATAACCGCTTGCGGAATCAATGATGGTAAAGCCGTATTTTCTGAGCAGGGCGATGTTGTCCTGTGTTATAGGATTTTCCAGCATGGCGGTATTCATGGAAGGCGAGACATATTTGGGGCATCGCGCCGCCAGGACAACTGTAGTCAGCATATCGTCCGCGATTCCATGAGCCATTTTAGCGATGATATCCGCCGTTGCGGGAGCGACCAGGATCACATCGGCCTCCTTGGCGACAGAAATGTGCCTGACGTCAAACTGAAAATCCCTGTCAAAAGTATCGACCATGCACTTGCTGCCCGTCAGAGTCTCAAAAGTAAGCGGCGTGATGAATTTTGTGGCATTCTCCGTCATAATGACGTGTACTTTCGCTCCGGCCTTGTGCAGGGCGCTGGCGACATTAGCCATTTTGTAGGCGGCAATGCCGCCCGTGATTCCCAGTAAGACACATCTCCCGTTCAGATTTTTCATAATTACCTCGTATATCGTATATATGTAGTTTTGAACAGCTCTCAGCTTCAAATGATTTAGGACAAATAGCGCGCTCTGCCATTCGCTTTTCGCTTAGCAGCCCGTCAGTAATGACGGACTACCTCAAACCGCTCCAGCTCATAGTCTTCCTCATCAGTGTCAAGCCCCGCCTTCTGCAGGGCGATCGAGATCTGTTCCTCAACAGTGTCGACACCGTCCAGGTTGGGCAGCAGCAGCCCCCTCCTGCGACCCTTTGTGACGATCACGCCGTAACGTTTCACATCCAGCTGATCCGGAGAGGAGATTTTCTCTGTCTCTCCCAAAACGTCAACCGTGATCTCAAGAGAATCCAGTTCGGAAGGCCGGATGGGGGAAAAGCGGGGATCCCGCAGTGACGCGCTCAGAGCGTTCTGCGCAATTTCCCTGGCGATACAGCTGCAGGTCGGCGCGATCGTACCGATGCATCCGCGGAGTCTTCCGTCCTTGTGGATGGAGACAAAAGCTCCCGCGCGGCGATGGCGCAGTTCCTCCCGGGAATCCGGAGATCCCTGAGTTTCCTGAGGTCTTTGTGTCTCCTGCAGATCCGCCGATCCTTTTTCCGGTCCCCGGTCCGCCCGGGCTGCCCCTGCCGCAGGGTCTCCGGTCTTTCCCGCCGAATCCAGCAGGGCGAAAATCTCAGGATCCGGGAGAACTCTGTGTTTTTTCACAGCATACTCCACGCCCATTCGCGCCAGCTGCACATAAATGTCCTCATCAGTTCTCTTCAGAAGAAGTTCTTTTTGTTTTTTCTCTTTCCACAGATCCAGAAAATGACGCATCTGATCCTCTCCTGTCACCTGATATGTGCAGACACCGTATCCGACCCCGAAGGTTCCCTCGTGGGAAAGCCTGTGAGCGCGGACAGCTTTCCCGTCCAGGGCACCCGCCATGATGACAAAGCTGCGATGTCCGCACTCAGCCGCGCGCTCGCAGAAGGTCTCGTCAAAATCGAGAAGTTCATCAAACTGTGCCCGCCCCATGACGTCCATGATCCTCTCATCATAAACAGGACCGTTTTCATCGAGTCCATAGGGGCCGTCTTTTTTCAGTTTGTGGGACAGGTCGCCGCTGGCGATCAGGACAACACGCCTGTCTGTTTTATCCACAGCCTCGCAGATCTTCTGCCCAAGCAGGTAATGATCCGTGAGAGGCAGGCCGGACAGGCCGATCCGGACAACCCGGTAGGAATCGGGGTCCATATGCTGATTGAGAAAATAAAGAGGGATCATAGTACCGTGATCCAGACCGGGATCTCTTTCCCCCATGGTCCCCGCGGGAAAAGCGTCCCTGTCACAGATTCCGCACAGAGTGTGGACCAGTTCATAGTCATATTCCGCCCTGATCCGCACATTCCGCGCCCGGAAGCGGCGGAAATCACCCTCCGCGTCAAAGCCCGGAGAAATATGAAAATAATCGCTGTACATCACACTGTGCGGGGACGTGATGATCACTGTCTCCGGTTTCAGGGAGGCAGCAAATGCCATTGCCTTCTGATACGCGTCCGTTGTCGCACGAATCTTTTTTTCCTCACCGCGGCCGATTTCCGGAAGAATGATCGGCGGATGGGGCACCATCACTGCGCCTAAGATAGACATCTCTTTCCTCCTCCTGGGACCTTCTGTCCTTCAGCAGTTGCCTGTATATACATATTTCAGTGTCTCGCGCGCGACATCGGCGAGCCGGTATACGGTCTCCACTCTGGTCGCGGGTACTTTCCATTTGTATCTGGGAAAATAGCGTGACACATGAAGGGGAATCTCCCGGCCGCGTCCTCCGCAAAGGGAGGCGATCCACGCGGTCATCTCCCGCATCTCCTCCTCACTGTCATTTTTATCCGGGATGATCAGTTTTGTGAGTTCCACGTGACAGCCCTGCGCCGCCCCGGCTATAAAGTCTTTTACCATTGCAAGATCGCCGCCCAGAAAATCGCGGTAAAACTCTTCCGTAAATCCCTTGAGGTCGATGTTCATGGCATCAATATAGGGCAGGATCTCACACAGAATCTCCTTAGATGCCATACCATTGCTGACCAGCACCGTCCGCATACCGTGCAGGCGGAACAGCCGGGCAGTGTCACGCACAAACTCCCAGCCGATCAGGGGTTCATTATAGGTAAAGGCAATCCCGATATTGCCCCTGCTTTGCAGATCCAGAGCCAGCGCGCACAGCTGGTCCGGGGTATAGACCGCAGTCTCCAGAGTCCTCTGCCTGTTTCCCTCCCGAAAAGTCACAGGATGCAGGCCTTCAGACCCGGCATGTCTGTTTTCCTCCCTGGCTGAGGCGATCTCATAATTCTGGCAGAAAGGGCATCGCAGACTGCAGCCATAGCTGCCGACTGAAAGAATATTGCTGCCGGGAAAGAATCTGGCGAGGGGCTTTTTTTCAATCGGATCCAGCGCCAGAGCTGTCAGCCTGCCGTAATTGGAAGCGGTCACCGTCCCGTTTACATTCTTTCTGGCCCCGCAGGCTCCCGTCTGCCCTTCCTCCAGCCGGCACCGGCGAAAACAGACATTACAGTTGGTTTTCATAGCACCCTCCATTCTTAAAGAAAATTATAGCAAAACGCCTGTCTTTTGTACATGAGGGCTCTTGAACAGGGCTTTCCGCGATCTTTCCGGCAGCTTTTTACTGCAGCAGATAATCCGCGAGAACGTAATTGCTTACGTCCACTCCTCTGTCGGTCAGTCTGTATCCGCCCGGCGTTTTCTCCAGGACACCCTGTGAGATATGTCTTTCCAGAATCCGCCCGTAGACCTGCTCTATACTTTTTCCAAATCTTTCCGTAAATACAGCACTCCGGACGCCCTTTGTCATCCGCAGGCCCAGAAACATGAATTCCTCCATCTGTTCTTCCGCTGACAGAGAGTGCAGATCTGTGCGGATCAATGAGGCTATCCCGGTCTTTTCCGCCTGCTTCGCCTTATCCGTCTGCTCCGTCGCGTCTGCCCGGTCCTTTTGTCTTCCAAGCACTTCCAGATATTCCCGCAGATCTGTGCAGTTGGAGAAGCGGGTTCCGTTTACATAAGATGCTGCCCCTATTCCCAGACCAAGGTAAGGATGGCCGGTCCAGTATCCGCTGTTGTGGCGGCACTCCCTTCCCGGGAGCGCATAGTTTGAGATCTCATAGCGCTGATATCCGTGTTCCGCGAGAAAAGACCCTGTGTAATGATACATTTCCCTGTCCGTGTCCTCGTCGGGGAGTGTAGGCAGAGAGCCGTTTTCGTACATAGCCGCAAAAGGCGTCCCCTCTTCAATGATCAGACTGTATGCGGAAATATGTTCCGGAGCCCATCGGACCGCCTGCTCCAGCGTATCTGCCCAGCTCTCTAAGCTCTGTCCCGGAAGTGCGCTCATCAGGTCGATGTTGATGTTATCAAATCCTGCTTTCCTGGCCTTTTCAAAGGTCTGCCTGGCCTGGCCGGCTGTGTGGATTCTCCCCAGAAGGGCAAGTTCTCTGTCATGCATGGACTGAACCCCCAGGGAGAGACGATTGATACCGGCTGTCTTCAAAACGCGAAGCTTTTCATCATCCGCAGTCCCGGGATTGGTCTCCATACTGATCTCAGCATCTTCCTGTATCGAAAAAAAGGAGTGCAGGGCTTCCATGATCCTGTCGATCTGGCTGCCGCTCAGCACCGAAGGAGTCCCTCCTCCGAAAAAGACAGTATCGACAGGCGAGCCTGTAGGACATATGGTCTGCATTTTTATTTCATTGATCAAAGCCCTGGTATAACGTTCCCTGGTCTCTTCATCCTGCGGTCCCGAGAGGAAGTCACAATAACGGCATTTTTTCACACAGAAGGGAATGTGCAGGTACAATGAGTAAAGGGGCCGCGGCAGGGCTTCGGCCTGTGAAAGAGCGCTTAAAGCCGCGCTTCCGGGCGCCGCCATTTTGTTCTCCCGGTCAGGTATGCAGTTTTTTCGATTATTCTGAAGCAGGTCCACGATCTACACCTGTGAGCCTCCCGATCTGCCGGTCAAGAGTCCTTTCTTTTATATTCCGGGACGCGTCCGCCGCAAGGCGGAAATATTCCTTACGCGGCCCGTGTAATCATAGGGCAGAGGCGGCTCCGCCGCACTATGCCCCCCGACCGGGACGCGTCCGCCGCAAGGCGGAAATATTCCTTACGCGGCCCGTGTAATCATAGGGCAGAGGCGGCTCCGCCGCACTATGCCCCCCGGCCGGGACGCGTCCGCCGCAAGGCGGAAAATACCTTACGCGTCCCGTGCCATAAAAAGAGAAAAGGATCCGCCTTTATTATGTGCCGATCCTTTTCTTATTTTTCCTGCATTTTTTTCAGCATTTTTCTGACAAACCGGGAGGGTCTCGCGGATCTTTCCGTGAGATCCTCACTGTGTGTCGAGCTTGAGGACATTCATAAATGCTTCCTTGGGAATCTCTACATTGCCCACAGTCTGCATTCTCTTCTTGCCTTCCTTCTGTTTTTCAAGAAGCTTCTTCTTCCGGGAAATATCGCCTCCGTAGCACTTGGCCAGAACGTCCTTGCGAACCTGGCGCACTGTCTCGCGGGCGATGACGCGCCCTCCCACAGCGGCCTGAATCGGTACATCGAAGAGCTGGCGCGGGATTTCCTCCTTGAGCTTCTCGCACATCTTGCGGCCGCGCTCATAGGCTCCGTCGGCATGTACGATGAATGAAAGTGCGTCGACCGGTTCCTTGTTGACCAGAATATCCATCTTTACAAGCCTGGATTCTTCATAGCCCTTGAGTTCATAATCAAAGGAGGCATAGCCCCTGGACCTTGATTTGAGGGCGTCAAAAAAGTCATATATGATCTCGTTTAAGGGGAGTTCGTACTTGAGCACAGCCCTGGTCGTCTCTATATAATCCGTACTGATATAGCGTCCCCGGCGTTCCTGGCAGAGCTGCATGATGGGACCGATAAATTCGGTCGTGACCATGATCTCGGCATTGACGATCGGTTCCTCCATTCGGTCGATGGAAGTGGGTTCCGGAAGATTGGAGGGGTTGGTCAGTTCCATCATGGTCCCGTCGGTCTTAAATACCTTGTAGACAACTCCGGGGGCTGTGGAAATCAGGTCCAGGTCATATTCGCGCTCAAGCCGCTCCAGAATGACCTCCATGTGGAGAAGACCCAGGAATCCGCAGCGGAAGCCGAAGCCCAGGGCCAGAGACGTCTCGGGCTCGAAGAACAGCGAGGCATCGTTGAGCTGCAGTTTCTCCAGGGCATCGCGCAGATCCGGATATCTGGGAGTCTCGGAAGGATAGAGTCCGCAGTAGACCATGGGCTGGGCCTTCTTGTAACCCGGCAGCGCCTCATCGCAGGGGCGCTCGCTCTCCGTGACAGTGTCACCGACGCGGGCATCGCGGATGTTTTTGATCGAAGCGGTAAAATAGCCGACCATACCGGCTGAGAGCTCCTCGCAGGGAATAAACTGACCGGGGCCGAAATAACCGACCTCGACGACCTCTGCCATAGCGCCGGTCGCCATCATTTTCACCTTTGTCCCCCTGCGCAGCCTGCCGTCCCGCAGCCTGCAGAACACAATGACTCCCTTGTAGGAATCATACAGGGAATCGAAGATCAGGGCCTTGAGCGGAGCATCGGAGTCTCCGTCCGGGGCCGGGATATTTTTTATCACAGCCTCCAGTACTTCCTCCACGCCGATTCCCTGCTTGGCAGAGATCAGGGGCGCTTCCGATGCATCGAGTCCGATGACATCTTCGATCTCCTCCCGGACTTTTTCAGGTTCTGCTGACGGCAGATCAATCTTGTTGATAACCGGAAAGACATCGAGATTGTGCTCCAGAGCCAGATAGACATTTGCCAGGGTCTGTGCCTGAATTCCCTGCGTGGCGTCGACCACCAGAATGGCTCCGTCACAGGCCGCCAGGGACCTGCTGACTTCGTAGTTGAAGTCCACATGTCCGGGAGTATCAATCAGATTGAAAATATACTCCTCCCCGTCCCGCGCGGTATAAACCAGCCGGACTGCCTGGGATTTGATCGTGATGCCTCTCTCACGCTCCAGCTCCATATTGTCCAGAACCTGATCCTGCATCTCCCGGCTGGTGAGCAGTCCTGTCTTTTCAATCATGCGGTCTGCCAGAGTGGACTTGCCGTGATCTATATGTGCAACAATACAGAAATTTCTGATTTTGTCCTGGGTAATTTCTTTTTGCATAAATCCTCATCCATATGATGCGCGGGCTTCCGGTCACCCGCCGGCTTTCCGCCGGTCAGTATGTTACCGGTAAGGAACTGTCACGAAATGTACTATGCAGCCTGCGCACAATGATTTTTTGAGAACAGGGAAGAAAACAAGGCTTTCTGACCAGGTTATCGAAAAATCAGGCAGGCAGGATGTTTGGATTAATTCGTGACAGGTCCTGACTATCAGTGGCAAAAGGTCATTGAGTCACAACCGTCAAGTCATTTATCTGAAATCAACATGACGCCTCCGGCAGACGAAAATAATCCGCCTGCCGGAGGCACACCGCTTTGCGGCCGGTAATCTGTCTGTACGTTCCGCAGGTCCCTTACTCGTTCTCCTTCAGATAGACCTGTACACGGCTCTGGATAATGTCAGAAACTTCCTCTGCCGACTTCTGACCGGCAAAGTAGGCTGCAGACTCTTCCTTGATAATCTTCATGATCTGTGTCTCGGAATTAACCTGGTACTTCATGCTTTTCAGAATGTTCTTGACAGCGTCTATATCACTCTGGCCAAATTCGGGAAGTGTGTTCGGCCCCTCCCCGAAATCAGCGGAATTATCCATGATCTCGTCTTCGCCGATCACGACCTCTTCCGCGAGTGCAGATGTAGAAGCCGTTTCCGCATTCGCAGCCTCTTCAGCCAGATACTGTTCGTATTCTTCGTGAGTACCGTCAAATTCTTCTTCACTGACGAGCTTTCCTGTCAGCTCCTCGGACTCTTCCCAGGTTCCGTCTTTTATAGCGGATTCAGCGATTCCGACTTCACCTTCCGAATCATCCTCATAGTCCACGCCTGTCAGCAGATCAGAGTCCTCTTCTGATTCCGCGTCCATTTTGTTCTGATCGATGATCCTCTGTCCCTGCGCATCGATCGCTTTCTCACTGATGGGAAGAGACGATTCAATACTCATCTGATAATCAGGAAGAAGGAAGCGGCGGACAAATTCCCAGCAGCCTTCAGGTTCGGAAGTGCTGTTGCTGATTCCGAATTCATTGTAGGACGCGATGATCGGTCCTTTATTATTCTTCGAAGGGAAGCCTGTGACGGTCACATTGAGCTCGCCGAAGAGCTGTCTGGTCATGTAGTAATAATCGAAGATCGAATTAATGTACTGTACCGCAAGCAGAGCGCTGTCGGAAAGATACTGAGTATAATAATCGTTATACTGCTCCTCGCTGATCGTCTCGGGGCAGTTCTTCGCAAACTCAAGCAGCTGGCGGAACTCCTCGTTATTAAAGTCACAGGTATTCTTTTCGGTATCAATGAACTGATCTCCGGAGAACTCGATGGCGGAGCTGAAGACACCCGCCCTGTCCGCCAGTCCGAAAAGAGCATTTTCATTTATGCCTTTGGAAGCGGCGATCTTCTTGGCTTTCTCAAGCGTCAGATCCTTTCCGTCTCCGATGTATTTTGTCTTGCCGGAGACGCCGACGATCGTAAAGCTGGGGACCACCACGAACATCTTACCGTCCGTGCGGAAAGCATCTACAATATTCTTCAGGAAATCGGATTTGTCGATTTCCTTGTCGGACTCATACTTGTCTGTGAGATCCATAAGCACGCCCTTGGAAATAAAGCTGTTTATGGGCATTCCCGCAGAGAGGAGCATGATATCGGGCGCATTGCCGGTACCGATGTCCGTATTCAGTCTGGTAAGTCCTGTCGTGTCATTGTCGACATTGTTCTCATCATAGTCCGACTCCAGGTCGTACTGGCTGTAATCCACGATCTTGATTCTGTACTTGCTGTTGGTCTTATTGAACTCAATCACCTGTGTACGGACTTCGGCGTCCATATAGTATCCCGCAAGTGTGAGTTCCTTTTTCTCCTCGACATCCTCGGGAGCGACCGGCTCCAGTGTGAACACTCCAACCGAATTATCGTTCTCGTAAGCCTGGATCAGCAGGCGGCCTTCATCGAGTTCGACCAGCCTGGCAAGTCCCTGCAGGTCAAGATCGGAATTGACATAATTGACAACGGGAGTAATGTCTCCGCTCTTCAGATCCACTCCGTAAACACCGTCATCTCCTGCCAGATAAAAACTGTATTTTGTACCGGGGAAGACCATCGCGCTCTGCATAGACGAGGGGAGCACCTGCTTTTCGACAAATTCTCCGGTCTTCTCGTTGTATACATTGACCTTATTGTTCATGGTCGTGTCATCGATCATGATCACAGTCCCGTCTGTAAGGACATAGAGAATGCCTTCGAAAGTATCCGGATCCGTCTTGCATATATTCCTGATCAGGGATCCGTCCTTGAGAGAATAAAGGTTGACGCCCTCATTTGATACGACCATCACGCCTTCTTCATTGGCGCAGACCGAGCTCACAAAGAAGTAATCTTTATTTTCAGGTTCGAGTTTGACAGCCCAGTTCTCCTTGCCTTCCGGCGTTACACTGCGAAGTTCAAAAGTCGCGGTGGCGTCCTCGCTGAGCTCGTCCGGTACCTCTACGTCTTTCCCTTCTTCTCCGCCGTTCTCGAGAACATAGTCCAGTGCTTCGGAATTCGAGAACTGTGACACTACTAACAGAAAATTCCCGTCATAGAAGGCAGATGCGCTGACTTCTTCGTTCGCTTCATCCACTTTATATTTAGTTTTTTTGAAATCACTTCCGTCCGGCTTAAAGCTGACCAGCTCAGTTCCGTTGGAGCCTTCACTCTCGTAAACATAACTGAAGCCATAAATCCTGTCCTTTTCCATGGCGAGAACCTGGAGTCCGTCCGCCTCGAATTCAGGATCATCGATTTTTGCCTCTACAGTTTTGACCACGCCGTCTTTGGAAGTCACTTCAGGCATAGCGGGACCTGAAGAGGACGAAGTCTTATCTGAATTTCCCTTCTTCTTGTCCGATTCACTGCCGCCCTTGCCGCCGCAGGCTGCAAGAGAAACAGCAATGACGACTGTCAGAATAAGTGCCAGAGCACGTCTGAACGATTTTTTCATCTTCATGTTACTATGTTCTTCCTTTCCATATTGTCGACACGCTGTGCCCGCAAAGCATGATTAAAGCAGCGGAGAAAAGGGCTGCAAATGCCGGACTCGATCGAGCATTTGCAGGCACCCGCCTATGGCCACAAGTATGCGGGCAGATTTTCACGAAGGTGATTTCTCCGATGCGGAATTCCCGTCCTGAGGGGCATCTGTCTTCCCGGTTTCCCGGGGCTCCGGCGCTGACTCCCCACCCTCGGGGCCGCCGGCCTTCCCGGTTTTGGTTTCCGGGGACTCCGGCACTGACTCCCCGCCCTCGGGAACGTCTGTCTTTTTAAACAGATCTGTGTCTTCCCCGCTGAAGGGAGTCTCTCCGGGCAGAAGAGCAGCCTCTGCCTGGTCCTTCTCGCCGGTCAGCAAAGCATCCTCATCGGTATCACTGCCGAAAATCTTCTCCGACTGGCGGTCATAGATTCTCTGACGAACAGTCTCAATCACACCGCCCATTGTCCAGCTTCTGTGAGTAGCATACCACAACAAAAGGAACAGGAGGAATAAAAACGGTGAAAATCTCATGAACAATTCAAGAAAGGCAAAGGGAATCATTATATCTTCCCATGCCCTGGCCACATTTTCCCAGTAAGGATAACGGATCGATATGGACTGCATGCTTCTGAGTCCAGGCTGGGCAATCATCAAGGCAAGCCGCCAGGTGTCAAACCTGGAAGTATTATCAACAATCACAGTCTGACTATTGTCCACACCTGCTTCCGTCAGACATGAGACCATTGTATTGAGTGCGTAATTCGTGATGGGGTTGGGGATGGCAGCCTCATAGCAGCTGATCCTTGACCGGTTGACTTCGGGTTTTGTATCTCCGTCACCGCTTCCGCGCTGATAATTATTTCCATTTCCCATTCCCCCGCCGTTCAGATTTTCTCCGACAGGCGCGTCATCGTTTGTGATCTTGTCATCATCCTCAGGCTCTGTATCCTGACCGGAGGGTTTCCCGGCGTCAGTATTTGTCCCGGCAGGGTCTCCTTCCCCGGGATCACCCCCGGGATCATCTCCGGTCTCCTCCGCAAAATCATCTCCTGCCAGATCATCGACGCTTTCAAAAGCCAGAAGCTCTCCTGCCTTCTGATGCTTCCCGGGCAGCAGATCCGCAGCTTCCCCGGCCCGGGCCTCCGCAGAGACCGGACGGAGTTCCCCCGCCCCGGATTCCGGCAGATTCACCGGTTTCCATAACGCATCGGGGCAAAGCACAGGAAGGATTCTGTTCCTGACCAGTGCCATTTTCTCGTCCGCCTTTGCCGGCAGACCCTGCGGCACCTGCATTTTCATGGAGCCATTCTGCGCCCTTTTGCTTTTTTGAGCAGATCTGAAAGGAACCACATTCCCGGGGATAAAGGAGAACGCGGTAAGCGTGGTTGCGCCCTTTTCCATTTTCCCGCCTGTCATCCCGGCAGAAGCCGTTTTATCCACGCCGGGTGCAAGGGCGTCCATCATGGTGTCATCCATATCCTCAGGGCTTCCCTCGTTTGACGGAGTCCCTCTCTGTGTATATTTGCATAGCGAATCATAGGAGATGTAGACAAGAAAATCTCCCATTCCGGACTGCTTGTAAAAGCGTTTTACCGGTGCCCTGAACACACCTGCTATGTAATGCGGCGTTCCTCCGATATCCACGGATTGTCCTACGACATAGGGAGAGCCGAAAAGTCTCCACGCCGTCCTGTCATCCAGGAGGATCCTGTCCTGCATACTCTCATCTTCGGAAAAATAATATCCGGACATGAGATCCAGCGGGTGAAAATTAAAAAAATCTCCGCCGACACCGACCGCAGTCACTGTCACTGAATCCTCGGGGGTGGAAAGATCTGCCATTCCGAGACCGCAGTAGGAAACGTCAAACATGCTGGCCCCGTTCTCGATCTCCTGCTCTGAAAGTCCGTAAGAATCAGATGTCAGCTTGTTTGTAAGATACATCCGCATCGCCTCTACAGTCTCGTCAGAAGCAAAAGCAGCATCGGAAAAAAAGGCGCTGACCTGGGAGTATTCCTGCTCCTGTGTCCACCTGGACGCAAAGGTCTGGTCCTCCATTCCTCTCACGATCCTTCCGCACACGATGTTGATCACAAAGGAAGTAATCCAGAAGACCAGGCAGATCAACAGCCCGATTCTCTGCCACATGCGCAGCCGGCGTATAATACTGCCCGCGCAGGATACAGCCCTGCGGGCTCCGCCCCTGACAGCCCCATACAGCCGCATATTCAGTTTGCTGTCTTTCGTGTCTGTCTTTTTCATTACATCCTTGCTTGGCTATTGTGTATGACTGCACGTAAAGCAACTGTTCACACCCTGTGGAGGGAGTGAACAGCAGCCAACGAATTATCCCGGATCACTTACTGCGGCTGACAGCCGTACTTTTGCGGTTCACATCCCGCCGGATTTACAGTCAGTATTTTCCGGCAGGGATCATTCATCCTGGTCTACCTCATTGCTCAGGCGCACCTGATCTCCCGATGTCAGCATCCTGTTATCTGATGTGGTGACCACATAGTCATAAGCGCCCAAAGCCCCGCTGATCGCGGAATTAGTATCGTCCTTGGCGAGAACTTTGACATTCTCCCTTGAGACATAATACCTGTTCCCCAGAGGGCTCTGTTTTGTCCTCAGCAGAAGAACGAAATTTCCGTTTGCGTCATTGCGGATCGCCGAGTTGGGGACGACAAGTTCATAGTCCTTGGATGTCTCCGCAATCTGCAGCTTTACTATATCTCCGGCAGTGACAGTATCACTTTCGATCTCAAATTTCAGCAGTCTTGAATTCTGGGGATCACTGCTGTCGGCAGTGATCTGGCGAAGAACAGCCTTGAAGCTGTCATCATATTCCCAGGAATTCTGGGGCGACGCCTCATCGCCGGCTTTAAGTTTCTGCGCCTGCTCCTTCGTCACAGAGAAACTGACTGTGAGCTTCTTGCCATTAATCCTGATGATAGCGACAGGGCTGTCGGCAGAGGTGATTTCTCCGGCGCCGACATTCAGCGAAGTTACTGTGCCGTCGACAGGAGACTTGATCGATGCTCCGATCTCCTCTTTCTGCAGTTTATCTACTTTGGCCTGAGCCTTATTGATCGCTTCCTGAAAACCCTTCAGGTCCAGTTCCGCGCTCACAATGTTGAGGATTTTTTCCCTCTCCGCGGAAATCTCTTCATATTTCAGGTCCGCTTCAAGCTTGCGGAGAGTAGCCTTCTCAAGCTTCTTGGCGAGTTTTTTGATCTTTTTCGATGAAGTGGACCCGCTTGAAGCCACAAATACTAAGTCCTCTTCGTCAACTTCTTTTTTCGAATCCGCGGAGGCTATGCCCGTGTCTTTATCCTTATCCACAGATGCCTGTGCTACAGAGCCGGTCCGGCTGCTGGCTTCAGCTCCGCCTCCGTTTCCTGGTTCTTCGGGGATATAATAGTCATTACTATTCCTATTTGATTCTTTCTCGGCTTCCGCCTGGTATTCCGCATTGATCCTGTCATATTCCGCGGTGGCCAGATTCTTTTCCCGGAGGGCGCTTTCATACTGCCTGTTGATCGAACCGACAGCAGACTGCAGCTCATCTTCGGAGCGGTAGTTTCCGGCACGAAGTCTCGTGATATCACTGTCGCTGAGAGTTCCGTCGAAGATACGCCTTGTGAAACTGGCTTTAGCGTCCTCAAGCTCCTGCTTTGCCGTCTTGAGTTCTTCGGATTCAGTGTCCTCGAGATGATAGATCACGTCCCCCCGTTTGACTACCTGCCCCTCCTTGACAGCAACGCTCTTAATGGTCCTGGACTGAGAGATCGTCACAGAGTAAGGATTGTCCACTTCGGCTGTTCCCTGACCGCGGATTTTAGGGGAAACCTCCCCCTCAGCAACCACATGAGTCGCCACTTCCGGCAGAGTCAGATTCATGATCGTACGCGAAAAGAGGGTCAGCGCCAAAAGGATCAGCAAAAATACGATTATGATATTTTTTATAATGTCTTTCCGCCTCTGGCTCTTTCGAAACTGCTCCAGTTCTTTATCTTCGATATTCATACTCTCTTTTTTCCTCCAGGAATATGTTCCGTCCGATTCTTTGATACTGTAAACACCCCCGGGGTGACAGTAACCTGCGCGGCAGCCTTGCCGCAGCAGCAGTGCTCATGGACCGCACTCTGTGAAATAAGCCGCGCGGCACAAACATCCTGAGTGAAAAATATCGTATCGATGATTTTTTCACTCTTTGATACCGCCCTGATAAATGATTCCTTCCACCAGATAGTCTTCTCCATACAGGAACACCATCATCGGAAGAACCATATAGATGACCGCGACCGCGAAAGCCAGTGAGATTTCCTCCGCGTTGATGCGGGACAAAAACACAGAAAGAGGGTGCAGCTGATCGTCCGACAAGAGAATCAGCGGCTGCTCGACCATGTTCCAGTAATCAATAAAAATCAGGATCGCAATGGATACCAGTCCGCCCCGGCAATTGGGCAGGCAGACTCCGGTGAAGATCTGCCACTCCCCGGCGCCGTCAATCTCTGCGGCTTCATAAATAGAAGAAGGAATTCTCCTCATATATTTGGTCAGCATATATACCGCGAAGGGAGAAAAGAATCCCGGCAGCAGGATCGCCCACCTGGTATCAATGATATTGAGCCAGGTCGACACCAGATAATTCGGTACCAGTGTCACCTGATAAGGCATCAGCATCAGGATGATATAGGAAAAGAAAATAACTTCTCTCACCCTCCCCCTGTACCTGGCAAAGCCATAGGAGGCAAGGGAAGCGACAGCCAGCTGAAATATAACAATCGGAACCACATAGAAAAATGAGTTCCAGAACTTCATCAGATACTCCGGGCTCAAAAAAAGCGCTTTGAAGTACTGGTCGAAGGAAATAATATCCGGAATAAATTTCAGATTGACGGTTTTGCTGATAAATACGCGGACTCCGTTGCTCTTGGCGAAAATCATTCCGTAATTGGCGTTGATTTCGGAACTTGTCATGAAAGAGTTCGTGATCGTCAGTACAATGGGCATCAGGAAGAGAAAAGCGAAAAAACCGGCTATTGCAGTCCGGAGCACCAGATGGATCTTGTCCACCCGCTCCCGGGTCATATACTTTTTGAGCCGGCTGTCCTCATCGGCCTGGCCGGCAGCTTCTTCTGTAACCACAGGAACTTTTTCGCTGTCCTGAGCCTGTATCAGATCCTCTTCAAAATCCTGCCGGTCCGGAAAGGCGCTTTGCAGGATGTCCTCATCTTCAGGATCCGGCATTTGAATTTCATCCGGTTCTTCCCGGCTCCCTGTCTCCTCACTGCCCCCGGACTGCATCCCGGTTCCGTCCTCAGAAATGTCTGGAATGCCTCCGGACTCTTCACCTGTCCCGGCTTGCTC
>Ga0256407_10006208_pt1 | contig 18589 bp, 32 predicted proteins | sample RumenRJG_04DNA_FD_193489 | JGI IMG/M metagenome (GOLD analysis project Ga0256407, IMG submission 193489) | Bovine rumen microbial communities from Lethbridge, Alberta, Canada - RJG_04 | ecosystem: Host-associated > Mammals > Digestive system > Stomach > Rumen | place: Canada: Alberta...
TTGTACGCGTTCGACTGGGGAGGCTTCTCGCGGTGCCCCGAAAGTTCGTCATAGAGACGTTCGTAATCCTCGGGCATGGTCATGTGGAGGCATCCTCGCAGATTTGCTGTAAGAGTTGTTCAACGGAACTTTCGACCTTTCGGTCCAGGTTCAGCAGGGATGTCAGGTACAGTACGACATCCATCGCCGCCTTGGTTTCGACCATGTGGTCCTTGTCGGTCCCTATCTTGACTACGTGTCTGGCGTTGAAGTCGAGGGTTCCCATGGTATCGGTCAGTACGGAAACGCTGCATGATGCCTCGGGTAACTGGTGGATGGCACAGTCGAAGAAGGTAGGCGCGGTAAGGTTCTGCTGGAACGATACGAGGGTGCCCACGATGACACACCCGTCACCCAGTTGGACAATAAGGGGAATGTTGGTCATTTTCCTACTCCATTTTGCTGGTATCTACCGGTACGTCTTCCGGCATCTGGCCGTCTTCCATCTTCTCGGCATAGTCGATGATGTGGTCGCATTCCTTTACCAGCTTGTCCTTGTACTTTTTCATAATGTTGATTACTTCTTCACGGCTCATGATATCATACAGTTTCAATTCATCCGCGATGGATTCCATGGTAGGCGTGGAGTGCCCGTACATGACTTTCCCGATGTCGAGTAGGTCATATTGCTGCTCGCATGCCCACTGGAAAGTGTCGTGTTCCCGGTAAAAGCTGATGCTTTTGCCGGAAATGTACACGGTGTTTCCGCTTGTCATGGATACCTTATCCACCCGCATGTATATGGTGTACCATGCGGTAATGTGCTTGATGTATTTACCCAGGAGCATGTCCTTGCACACCAGTCGCACTTTCTCGTACAGGGCAATTTCCTTTTCCCGGTATTCTTTGTCGGTTTCTGGACCGTTAAGCATGAATTTTTGCTCTTCGGCTGCAAGTTGTTCAATAAGGCGCTTTTCCAGTTCACTTGGCGTACTTAGGCTGCGGAGTTTATCGAGAATATGATGACGTTCCGAATCTATGCTCCGATTTCTGATGTCCCGGCGCTTGCTTCTCCAAAAGTGGATGCCGTCGATTAGTTCCGGCAGTTCCTTAGGTATTATTATGTTGCTCATGTTTACTCCTTATGCTGGGTGTTACAAATGTAGCAAAAATGTTCCCGGTTGCCAACGGGAGGAAACAATGCTATATTTATTACTATGACGTGTACAATGGAAGAAATCAAGAATACGTTCGACTTCCTTATCGAGGAAGGCTACGAGGACCGCTATGCGTCGTCTGTGGTGGAAAGGGACAGGGACAAGGTAATCGATGTCACGGATACGTGGCTCGGAACAACCGCGTTCTCGCTGGAGGAACACAAATCCGGCGATACGGAGGGGTTCCTCATCACCTTTCCCGGTGATGACCGTGATAGAATCCTCGTAGGACACACCGCGGACAGCAATCCGTGGACCCCGATGGCGACCGAACTGGACAAATATGACCAGGAGAATCAGTTATCGTCGGAAAAGCGGTTAGCAATCTGGGAGAGGAAACTGGACGAGGCACTTGAACGTGAGAACGAGCTGTACGCGGAAAAGGTGGCACTAGAAATCAAGCTGAACATCCGTCCTACATGGAATGCTTTTCCCGGTCTGGACGAATGGAAGAAGGTGGCCAGCCAAGGTGACTACGTGTTTATCTTTGACGCATGCCCGTCGCCACTGAGAATAAACTTCGACGGAACCGGCTTCACCGACGTGCACGGCTACAAGTTCGACATGGAACAGTGGAAAGCGCTGGCGTGGATTCCGTGGCCGGAGGTGAATAATGGATAAGAAAACTTATTGGAAAGACGGATATCAGCTTATTGACAATAGTGGCAATGTATATACCGTCAAAGGAAAAAGTGCCGAATTTAGACGGCCTGGTAAAAACTGGGATGGCTCATTCGTAGATGAAGAAGAATATGATGACGATCTGAAGCTGATTCATAGATTTCAACGTGGCGATAAGTATGATATAGTGGCAGTTAAGATGCCGGGGGAATTATTCTTTGAAGACTGGAATGGTAAACCTATTTCAGGAAAAGCATGGGATGATTCTGATGGATATAAGCACAATGTCACTATTATAGGATATTGCCGTGGTAAATGGGTATGTGAGAATGTAAACCTTTGTTTACAGAAGTTCGACCATGCTGGATTGGAATAAGGAGATAGAATAGCTATGTTCTCAACAATTAAAATTGGCTATCAACGATGGAAAAAGAAAGATTTATCTATTGATGACGGCCTGGGCGGCATTAAAGTAATAGACGGAATATATTATTATGAATGGGAAGCCGCAATGAGGGTAGCGTCCCAGGTAAAGGGCTATCATATTCCAACACACGAAGAGTTTATGAAAGCCATCGAACTATGCAAGTGCAAGTATGAACCGTGCGAACAAATTTGGAATTTCTCGTACACCGGGATTGAATCATTTAAGAAAAAGTTTGGGTTTATTCCCGGTGCCGGATATGAATTTGGGCATTCGGCATATACCATTGGCGGCATTAAAGTTGATACAGGATTTATATCCAAAGACTGGGCGCGTTACTGGTGTAGTGATTTGGCACTAGATACTGCAACAACAATGTCAAGATACCCTCATTCTGTAATTATTACCAAAAACGATATATGGATTGGGCGTGACACTAAGTCAATGTGCTACAGAGTAAGGCTAATTAAGGATAATGATGTTGTTGAAACTTGCGGAATAATTCATACAATAGAAAGATGTATAAATAAGTTAAAGGAGTACAACGCATGACAATTACTGACGAAAAATATTTCCGAGAACATAGCGATGTAGTACAGGTCACTGCGTACGCACTGCATGATGTTCTCCACGCTCTCAAGAATGATAACTGCGAGTGCCTAGTGTCCAAGGAGGACGGACACTTGGTTGTGCATTACTGCCAAAAACCATCCAGAAAAAGACATCCAGAAGAGCGGGGTAATACAAATGAAGCATGATTTGAAAGCATATCCGATTATGGTAGAGGGCAGGGAACGGAGAGCGTATATTGCCAGCGAGGTTGATGCCTTGTTGTCTCGTATGGAAAACACGATTAGCAGTAAGGACGATATCATTAGGAACCTTGAAAATCGGTTGCAAATTAGGCAACGGGCTACACCTAGAACTAGGAGTGGGTGATTAAAATGGAATAGTTTTATAAATGGATGAAAATTCCAAAGGAGTAACTATATGAAAATCAGTAAGATAATTGACGAGCTCACCGAGCTAACAGAATACATCGGCAACAAGGACCTGGAAGGTTGCACGGTAGATGCAATGACCGGTGTCAATGTCATGTACCAGGACGAAGGTGGCTGGACCAGTACGTCTCTGGAAGGTGAAAAAGCCAAGGCTGAGTTGAAGGCAACCATGAGTGACCAGGAGGCACTTGACAAGATTAAGGTCAAGGTTTTACATCTTGACTTCTGCGAGGCCTCCGACGACCCGGATCTTGTCGCTAGGGCCGATGTCGAGGTTACTACCGATACTTCGTTCATGAGTATCAATGGTATTGACCTTAGGTATAATAACGCTACCGGAAACTACAGTATTGTCGAGCCGAAGTCTCTATCCGGCGTGTGTATGAATGAACTTATCCGTATAGAAGTGACAAATGCTGTTGTGGCCCGTTATGAACACATAAAGCATTCCGATGAAATGCTTGAAAAGCTCGCTACTGCCACGAGCATTGACCGGAAGGAATACGATGAGATTCTCCCGGCGATTTCGGCACATTTCAACAGAGACGATATGGATTGCCCCGATTGTCTCGAAGAATGCCAGTTACAGTTAAAGGCAGCCTATGCATATATCAACTACTTGGAAAATGCCCAGTTACGTGTGACAAAAGTCGATGTGGCGCCATGCTCCATGAAGGATGATCCGAGCAGGCTGGCTGACGTGGTCGCTGTAATAAACGATGGGCTGGTCATTCGTGGAATTAGACTATATGCAGCAGCTCCGGCAATGTCACCGATGTTCGGTAAGGATGGCGTGTACTTATCGTATCCTGAACTGGTAGGAAGCAAGATTTACCCGGCAGCTTATCCAATCCAGCCAACCTCTGACGGCAATCTCCAGTCTCAGCTTCTGGACAAGGTCATTGAACGATATAAATCCATGTCGGTTGCTAGAACGTTGTCTCTTTCGTGGAATAACATTCTGCAAGCCGGCAATAAATACCTAGTGAAGTTCCGTCCTTCGGGTCATCCGCATATCAGCATGCTGCGTAATCTTGTCAACAATTCTGCCATCTGTGAATGTGTCATGGAGAATGACCAACCGGATGTCAAGAATGCTGACGGTACTCCGTATATCCCGGAGAAGGCGTTGATTGTAAAATATACAATTACCCCCGATATGACTCTTAAAGACGTTCCGTACTATGCAATACCGGAATGCGAATGGGGCCAGAGCATCGACCTAGCTGCTCCAACGAGGGATGGCTTGCTATATTTGAAGCCATGCGAACTAACAAAGAACATGACCGAGAATACTTCTACCCGCTGTACAGAAGCACAACCGGAACGCCCGGTATCATTCATTGACCATACACCTGTAGAGGCAAAGGAGCCGACCGTGGAACATTCTGTATATTCCAGGCTCGAAGCTGATAAGTATATGGATTGGCAAGCCAACAGAATCAAGCAGCTCGAGGAAGCGTTGAGACAGGAAAGAGACCGGTTCCAACCGAACGGATGGTCGAAAGCGTTTACCGAAATGTTCGAAACTAGCATAACATCGGCTGTCAATGACGGCTTGGCCAAGATTGAAACCGCATGTGTCACTGCGTTAGATAAGTTCTGCCGGCAGATGGACCCATCTGCATACGATGGGCAGTGATTGATGGTTTCCACGCACAATGGCTTGGCCTGTATCCTACAGCGCATAGTCGATTGTGACGACTGGCCCAATAGAAAATCGGCGTGCACCGGCCCTGTGCCGGTGCATTTTTTGCTATATTTTAATAATTCTTCGCGGGCGTTTCACCGGTTGCCGGACGGTGCCAGTTTTGCTACATTTTGGTTAAACAGTAAACAAGAGGAAAACAATGCAACATACCGGATACACCAGCTACATCATCGACCATAATCTGAAGGCTTCCGAATTTCTTAGACTCTGCCTTCGTGCGTTTAACATCTTCATTGAATACCGCGACGAGCCGTTGAGCCCCATCATCCCCAAGGAACTCCCGAAGGACGACTATCACGAGAAGGAACTCGTGAAGGCCAAGGAAAAACTGGCACAGCGACTCGCCATGACCGACGATGAATGGCGAAAGGAACTGGAAAACGACCTCGCAGACAAGATTGCCAAGCACAAGGAGGCCGTCGAGAAGGAAAATGCCGAAATGGCACGCCTGAACGCGGTCAAGGAGGCAATCGAGGGATGGAAGTGCAGCGAGGCGTATGACAGGGTGAAGAACTTCGCCCTCGAACAGATTGCAAAGTCCGAGCCCTATGGCTACAAGTGGTACACCGAATCCGAAGAGTGCCTGAGGAAGGCCCTCGAAAACCAGGAAGAATTCGAGAAGTACAAAGCTGACCTCATCCAGTGCTACCGCGAAGATGTCGCCTACCATGAAAAGGGCGCCGCTGAGAACGAGGCCAGCTGGAAGAAGGCCAACGAGTTCCTTGCCGGCTTCTGGAAGGAAATTGAACTCCTTGAAAAGGAGGGGAAGTAATGAAAAAGTCATCCAAGAGCCTGCTGCTCTGCGTCATCATCCTCATCCTCATGTTCATATTCTATGCGTGGCTCCTCAAGGCCCGCGTGAGTACCGGTGTCCTGTACCTGGCGGGCAACGACCAGCCGATATGCGCCGGCACCCTCCGTACATATCACCGTCCATACGGAATTACGGAATCGACATTCACCTGTACCGACGGGCGAGTGCTCAGAAACCTCACCAGCTTTATCCTGAAAGAGGAATAAGTTATGATGGCTGAAACCGATAAGTGCAAATTCTTCGTAATTGCCTGCTACGCAAAGGAAAAGGATGGTTCGCTTCGCCAGAAGGACGAGTTCGTCGGCTACTGGTATTGCCCGCTGATTGGCGAATCCTTGAAGGATTTGGTCCATGCAAAACATTACGCATCATTTGAAGAGGCCGAAACAGTCTGTAACGAAATCAACAACGATGATCGCTTCTTTTATGGCAAAATCAAGCGATATGAGGCCAGGTTAAATGAACCAATGTGTACCGGTTCAGGTACTGATGAGTTTCAGCGGGAGCTTGACAATGCGACCTTGGATGCTATGCACGAGGTGGCAGCTAAGATGAAGGATTTGCAGTTTCCCAATCCTCCCCCTAAGGAATTCGAAAGGGAAGGTCTGTGAAATTTCCACGGGAAGGTATAATATATGAGTGAACAACTTATCGGCATAAGAGATGCGAAGGGGAGAAAGTGCAAGGTCCCCTTCACCATCATGCGCCATTCCAACGGCGGGTTCGTGGTCGTGCTGAACGACTACCTCGTCAAGGGGTCGTTCCCCAGTTCGGCATCGCCCGTGCTTGAAACCGACGTGGCCCTGGAAGACCTTGCGGATGCCCTCGCAATCACCGAATTGAAGGACATGCTTGACTACCGTCTCGCCAAGATCAAGAAGGACCAGGAGAGCAGACCATGAAGCCGCTGCCGTTCATAATTTTCGGGGTGTATATCCTACTGTATGTCCTCGCCGGGTTCATCTTCGGCACCATGCCTGTCGTGAATGCACTGGTTGTCATGTTCATCCTGGCCACCATCATCTACATCTGGATCCTCGTCGAGGAGAAACCGTGGAAATTCGCATTCGTCGGCGAGAATTTGGCCGCGTATGCGATAATGGCCTACGGGATTACATTCTTCCTCATTCCAATCATCGTGTTGAATATCCTTGCCGACTTGAAGGACGAGGGCAAGATTAACAGTAAATAAAATTTTACACTAAAATGGGCTATTTTCAACAATTTTACATAGGAAAGAATACGAAAATATATAAACTATATGTATATTAGAATACTGGTCCTATTCTATAGAAAGTTTGATGGTTGCAATATACCACCTATCCTATTCGGAATGGACCAGATTCTGAATAGGATTTTTTGTTATGGAACAGCAGTGTGGCAGAAAGATAGAGCTTCGGCTCAACGAGGAACAGAAGAAGATATGCTTCCGTTCCTGTGCTGCCGCACGCCGGGCCTACAACTGGAAACTCGCTGCGCAGAACGCCGCTTATGAACTCGCCAAGCAGAATACTCCAGAAGGGCAGAAGGTCAAGTGTAAGCTCGGTTCTCCGATTGATTGGCATAGAGAATGGGTGGAATACAAGCATCTTGACGGCAACGAGTGGCTGATGGAACTGTCCAAGTGCTGTGGTCAGGAAGCATTGAGAGACCTCGGCACCGCTTGGCAGAAGTTCTTCAAGGGAACCGGCAAGCATCCGCAATTCCACAAGTTCGGTGAACTGGATTCGTTCCGGCTCACAGGCTACGTGTACATCGGTCGGGACTTTGTTCAGCTTCCTTCTCTTGGTAGAGTGAAGCTCAAGGAGAAGAACTATATAGCCATTCCCGATGGAATAGACAAGGTTCCTATCCCAATGGCTACCGTATCAAGGCAAGGTTCACATTGGTATGTATCATTTGCATACAAGACTGACATCATCCCGCTATACGAGAATGCCGAGATTACCGATGACGAATACGATGTCGTAGGCGTTGACCTCGGGGTAAAGGACTTGGCTATTACCTCATTTGGAGAGGTTATTGCCAACCCGAAGTCCTACAAGAAGCACTTGCAGCGTCTCAAACGCTGGCAGAGGAAGATTGCCCGCCGAAAGAAGGGTTCTAAGAACCACAAGAAGGCCATACGCAAGGTGGCCGACTTGCACCGAAGGATAACCAACATCCGTATCAACTCGGCCCACCAGTGCACCACTTCCTTAACGAGGAAGCTGGCGCCGAAGATGCTAGTAATTGAGTCATTGAAGCCGAAAAATTTGAGCCGTAACAGGAAACTTGCTGGAGCCGTACTGGATGCCAACTTTAACCGCATAGCCACGCAATTCGAATACAAGTGTAAGTGGCTCGGAATCAAGCTGGCCAAGGCTCCGCAGTTCTATGCGTCGAGTCAATACTGCTCCGAGTGCGGGTGCTATCAAAAGAAAGATTTGAAACTCACTGACCGTGAGTGGACTTGTCCCCATTGTGGCTGTCACCATGACAGGGATGTAAATGCAGCCAGGAACTTGCGTTTCTATGGCTTGTGGTTGCTTGGCTACGCCACACAACAAACTGCGGCGAGTTACGCCGTGGCAGCTTGCCCTCCGGGCGAATGCCCGGAGGAAGGTAGCGGTTCCGAACCGCGCCCCAAAGACTTGAGGTTACAGTTCTTTGAAACACAGGAACAGTGCAGGTCGTTGAAGCAGGAAATCACTAGCTCAATTAGGCATTGTGCATAATTGCGCAAAATGATTTAACGGCAAGATTACCTGGAGATGGCTGTATTACCTGGAGATGGCTGTAATGAAGAAAGTCACGAAACTGATTAAATTGGTACATTCGGAACTGTCGGACTGCCTGGCTGAATTCCCGGCAATGATGTGGATAGCACTGTTCCTCGACTGCCTCCTTGTACTCTACATGTTGCTACTTGGCATTGATGGTATCTTGTTCCCGTCCAGGATGACCATGTTACGCATGGTGATAGGTGGATACGGTGTCGTAAACGCCATATTCTTCCTAATCGCCGCGTACATCACATGTAGTGATTTCAACCTTGAACACGAACCTCCAAGGGATGACCGTCTGAAAAGGTACGAGAGTGTCATCGCACCCATGCTGGTCCTGTTTCCCCTCCTGGCACCCATGTGGGCCGGTTTCATCGTGACGCTGATACTGGCTTTCATCTGCGGTGGAATCTACTATGGATACAAGAAACTGGAAGACAAGGTGCTTAAATAAAGAAAATGGCGAAATCAATCGCCATATTCCTTGTCATATTCTTCGCACAGTAGCATCTGGGTCTTCATGATATCGTCGGACAGTTTCGGGTCCCTGGTGATGATATACGGACCATCATATTCCCATACCTTGAATGTTTCCGGGTCGATATTGTGGTTCCGGTAACACGAATTGTGCCATGCGATGACCTTGGCTTCGTTCTTGGAACGTGCCCTGACCACCTTGAATAACTCGTCGTTAGCGATATAGTCAAAATACTGCACCTGCCACATGATGTATTCGGGGTCGTCAATGGCTACAACCTGTATTTTGCCGCTTCCGTCATTATATGGGGTGTCTGTGTTTGCGTCAATTATAATCGATATCATCCGGTTGCGGAAGCGTTCAAGTTTCATGGAGTAATGGTCTAGAGTTCCCAGTTCGACTATGCCATCCTGGATGGTTTTTATGGACAGCGTTCCATCACAGCCGACTTTGATATCGACATCTATTCCCCCGTCCATTACTCCGGGGGTGTGCCAGCCAATCCTGAAGTCCTTTTTGGTAAGTGCGTATTCCTCGCTGACAATCCACCGAGGATCCTTGTCGCGTTGACAGATGGAGTTGTTGCAAAGGCTTTTAAGTGTCTGGTAAGTATTTTCATTGCTAGTCATGCCCCAAATATAGCATATTTTTTGCTATATTTACCAAAAAGAGGATATTATGCTCGAAGTTTACAAGGATTGCCTGGAATACGTCTGGAAGATGAGGTAGACATGAAACGCTATTCATGGTACGCAGATACAAATTTCATCTATAACGATGAAGGCAAGTATGAAGAGGTGGTCATATACAAGGATAGCGACGGTACCGTTAGGAGCCGTATAGTATTCCATGAACACTACAAGCCGAACCGGAAAGGTGGCCATCGCCATAACCATATCGACAACAGGTTGCGCTACTGGAGCCCGTCCAAAAGATGCAGACAGGCGACTCGTAGGGCTCTGCGTACGGAGGAAGAAGAAAATGATTGAAATCTATAAGGAATGCATCTGTACAGTCTGGAAATGGACCAAGCAGTTCATGCTTGGTCTGGCCGTTCTCCTGCCCGGCATCATTTTCTTGATTTACATGTTTGCCACCAACATGCCGGATGTGGGCCTAGTGCCCGGTATCCTGGTCATTGCCGCGATTGTCCTGTGGTCCCCGGTGCCCCTGAGGCCCGTATTCTTCAAGGACAAGACATTGGTGGAATGCTATCTCGATTTGATGGAAGGACTTGGTGTGACTATATTGGTCTGCATCCTCGTGGTACTCTACTTCACCTGGGTTGGCCTCCCCATCATAGCGGGAATGACATACTGTTCATTGACTGCCCAAGAACCGGCGAAATGGGGTATTATTTGTACGGGCATTGGCAACGGTGTCTGGGGCCCAGGCGCCCACTACCTGTTCACCAAGGCGCTCGACAAGGTGTTCCCGGATTAGCCTGGTTGCCATGCGTGTCCCCGAATGCTACATTTGTGAAAAAGAGGACACGATATGTTACTAGAATACAAGGTTGCGCCGCATTACGGCGACATGTGTGAACTGAACCCCGACTGCCATATCAACGGGGAGCCGTTGGACTACAACGACTTCGTGCGCAAGTACGACCACGACAAGGCCCATGCGCAGGAATTCGGCTGTCGCGATATGCGTTGCGACATCAAGCAACCGAGCGGGGACGTTCTGAACAAGTATTGCATTACCACTGACGAGTACCAGACGATTGCCTTCGAGATTTCGGAGGCGTTGAAATTCGGTGCATGCCGGGAATGCGTGTAAATTTCTTGCCGATGTAAGAAATTTTTGCTACATTTGCAAGGTAAACAATTAACCGCATGAGGATATGATGCAAGGTGGAAAACTGGCCGGGGGCAACCCGGAAAACGGTCGTGTCGATAACGACTTCTACGCGACCGACCCGGCAGCGGTGGAGCAGCTTTTCAAGGCTCTCCGCATGTACGATAATGACTTTACTGATTTCTCCCCGTTCTCCTTCATGGAGCCGTGCGTTGGCAACGGCAACATCGCCAATGCCACGCTGGACTACTTCAACTTTTCCCTCCACCGTCCCGAATCGGTGAATACCTTCGTGGACATCGTGGACCGCGGGTACCCGGAGACCATCGTGCAGGACTTCATGACGTTCAATCCGGAACAGAAGTACCAGCTCATCGTCACCAATCCACCGTATTCCATCGCGCTCGACTTCGTGAAGAAGTGCCTGGAACATCTCGAACACCGTGGCTACCTGGCCATGTTCCTGAAAATCCAGTTCTGGGAAGGCGAGAAGCGCAAGCAGTTCCTCCTGGACAACCCGCCGGCGTTCTGCTTCCCCTTCTCCAAGCGCATGCCCACATGGAACAACGGTCAGCAGTGGGACGAGAACGGCAAGCGCTGGGCGACCACCATGTGTCACGCATGGTTCGTGTGGAAGAAGGACTACTGTGACCTTTGCAGGACAGTGCCAATCTAGGAGTTCAATATGGTATCAGAACAAGATGTAAGGAACAGTCTCGACATTTCCAGTGACTATGACGTGGAACTGGACGATGATGTCAAGTTCAACGAGATCCGCCACGGTGTGGAGTTCAAGTGCTTGCACTGTCAGGCCGCATTCATGTCCGGTTTCGACCAGGTGTGGGTCTACAAATGCACCCCCATGCGCGGGAGAGCCCGATGGTACAACCCGGAACGGAAGGCCAAGTTCATCTTGGCCACCGAGTGCCCGTCCTGCAAGAAGCACATTGCCGCATGGGCCGCGAACTCCGACACTTTCATGTACCTGGGGCTCCAGTAATGCACGGTCCCGTGGTCACGAAGGCGGATTTCTACGAGGCATGCGAACGGTACTTTCCCGACCATGACATCGTGTTCACGCACAGCCGCATCAGCGACCGGCGGTTCACCGACTGCATGGTGGGCGAGACGCTAGTCATGCGGTACTGCCCGCCGGACAAGTACGACGTGCCCCAGATGGTCATCCTCTTTATCGAAGGGGAGGAACCGCTACGTTGCATGCTGCAGGAAGATTTGTGGATTATTCTCAAAAACTTAGTTAAAGGAATATAATATGGCCGCATCACGTACATTGCGTTTTGAATACGACAAGCACATGGATACCCCGGTGAAACTCCGTTTCGTCCATGATTACGAGAACTACTACAACCTTGAATTCTGTCTCCTCGACGGTTCCCGCGAGAAGTGGCATGCAGTCCAGGAGTACCATCACCCACTCCGTGGTGATAGGCCCGGTTCCTGCGGTGAATACATAGTCTACGGGAACTGGACCAACCGTTGGTTCGGTGTCAAATCCCCCGATGATGCCAGGGAGCAGCTTGAAAAGTTCAAGAACACCTTGAAGACCGTTGGTGACATTTACCGGCGGTTCATTGAAAGCGATGTCCGTGCACGCGAAAAAGACATCGAGGCCTATGACAAGAAGGTAGAACGCGAGAAGGCGCTCCCTGACTGCATCGAGTAGTTATGTCACAAGATCCAGCATTTGACAGATACCGGGCTGACCTGGAAAAATATGCCTCCGAAATGGTACGCGAGGGGCATATTACTCACGACTGGGTAGCTGAACGGCGTAGGCTCGCGACTTCCGATGCGGACCTATGGGTACGCAACTACGGCGACCGTATTCCCGAGAGCGCAAAGGAAGATTTGCACAAGTATGTGTACCTCCTGCAATTCGGTGGCGCGGTCCGTACCATTCGGATAAAGGCCGCCATGCTAAAAATGGATATGCCGAACTGGTTCTACTATGCGAAACCGATACTTCAGAATGACGGAACGGTAGTCCTGTGCGCCGATGCTACAATCGACCGCATAAGTAAGATAAACAGCATGCTCGATGCCCGTATCGGGAAAATCATAGAGTTGACATACTCTGGGCCCGAGTATTTGACCCTTAGTTAACATCGATCCAAACTCGCTTACCGTCAATGAGTTTCCAATGTTTTCCAGTGTATTTTAACGAACGCTTTGCTTTTTCGGCTTCAGACATGATTGGGCCTGGTTTACCTTTATTTATAGCTGATAATTTTTGCTTTGTAGCTTCGCTCATTGGTGGATGAACTCGTTTCTTGGCAGCGATTGACATTTTCTTCCGTGTTTCTTCGGAAAATACACGACCTTTTTGTCGCTCACTATTTTTGCGTCGTTGTTCTTCGGTCATTTTCCAATGCCGGCCAAGACCTGTGCGCATTCGGTCTCTTTGTTCAGGGGTTAAAATCCGTTTGTGGCTTGCCTCGCGGAGATGCTGTTTATGCTCTTCACTGAAAACGATTCCTTTGCGGCCTTTTGAAATGTTGTTCCTATGCTCTTCGGTATATTTTCGTCCTTTCATGGTTTCGCTTTGGTGTTTTCGCGATTCTGCTGACCTATTGTGACATGCGTCTGCTATAATCTGAGTTGCTTCTGCAGATAATTTTTCATAGGTTTCGGAAAGTTCTCGTGCGCGTTCGGGCAACAATTCGGATATAGAATCCTCGTTGGTGGACATCATATATCGAAAAGCCAACACCATTTTGGATTTATAAATACCTTTTGCCAAGGTATAGTAATAATAATGTACCATAAAATGCTGTGCCGGCGGAAGACTTATTAGATTGTCAGGGTCATTATCTTCAGGTTCGCCATCATGTAAGCTAAAACAACGTGGATATTTATGGTGTAATGCCCGGCCACGCATTTTCTTCTTGGGGTAGGTGTCGTTTTCTGCAAATATGGCAAGTACCTCTTGCCATAGTGGATTATCGGTATCAAATACCTTGTTGAAATCGTGTTCCATAATACAAATAGGCCAGATGACGCCTAAAATGGAACACAGCATCATCCGGCCCGAAAAATCTTCTATTCAGACAGGTTCCATTCCATCTGAACTATCTAACAGTTTATAAGATGGAACGAAGTAAACTATTGTTAATTATTTCGTATCTTTCGGTTTGCCTCCCAAATCTTCTTCAATTCTGGATGCTCCTTGCCCAATCGACTCCACATGTTGGAAATTTCGCGAAATTCGTTACTATGAACTCGTCCGATAGCTTTGTCCTGTGCGAATGCTTGTATGATTAAGATAGAATTTGCGTCAATCATTGTATGATGCGTGCCGTTTAATAGGCAAAGCAGTCGCATAAATTCATCATCCATAAATTTGAAGTATTTTATGCCGAACTGCGCATCCAGGTCGTAGGTTGATCCCGGTGGGTATAATGCCACCCCATATCTAACCGAATCAATGCTATTTCGGCAAATCCAATTATATGGAGTTCCATTGTAGCCATATATGACTCTATCTGGATGGGCCATATGCAACTTCCATAAATCGTTCATGAAATTGGGAGATGCAATCGAATCATCATCCACGGTAATTATGGGCAGATTTGGATATTTGTGCCGGGTCGGAAAGTATTTTTTATATGGCCCTAGATTAGTATCGTGCCAGAGGATTTCGAAGTTGTCGCATCCCCTGGCCATTTTCAGGATGCACTCGGGGACTTCCTTCTCCTTCTTGGTAAATTCGTCAGATGACAGCACCAGTACCACCTTGAACGGTACCGGGGATTCCTGGGATATGTATGAGAAGATAACGGGGCCGGTGAGCTCGTTGTAGATGCGCCCTTTCCAGCTTGTAAGCGAGATAATGACTTGCGGTTCCATACCCGAAAACTACTCTACTGTTGCCATGCAGTTGCGAAAATGCTACATTTTAAGCATGAGTGAAAATACCGCATACGAACAGAAAGACCTGAACATGGTCGTCTCGGAACCGATCCGCAATCCCTGGGTCGAAATGACCCTCAATGCCAAGGCGTACTTCGAGGCCTACCGTGGCCTGTGCCGTCTCCGTATCGAGGTAGCCAGGCTTTACGAGGACAAGGTGTGGGACGAGGTGGACTGGAAGCCGCACGAGGAGTGCAAGAAGCGTGCCGAGTTCTGGGTTCGTTCCCGCGAATACTGGAAAAAGAAACTGGAAGAATCCTTCCAGCGCGAGAAGGACTACATGGAGGGCAAGTAGATGGAACCGTTTAGCAAAAATTACGATACGGATTGGATTGAGACCAAGGAAGTCGGCGGTGGGTTCTTCAGTACCGAAGACCGTCATACGGTATATAATACGCATGTGATACCGGTAAAATTCAGTTTACTGAAAGAACTCCCAAACGGATATCTCATTTTTGAAATGAGCAAGCCGAATGCAAATCTTGGCAATTCGTTCGATGAACGGTTTTCCAATGCGTCCTATGCGATTATTCACCCGGATGTCATTGACCATCATTCGGTCGGGTATATGAGAGACAGATGCATTAGTGACGGCATCGACATGTTCGAGTGGATTTACCAGCAGTATATGTATGAACAGGCTGGCGAAACCGGGTTTGAACATCCGCTGTGGGGGTATTATCGTTATCACGCTCCGAAAACTCTGACTAACCACATCTTCCTGAAACTCAAGGAAACGATTCCGTCCAAGCGGTGGTATGGCCATACTGATGTACGCATTAACGATGCGTCCAAGATTAAGAAGACTTGCATGGTGAAGGATGATTTCCTTGCCACCTTGGAACGTATCCTTGATTACGAAATCAACAAGGTTGCCAAGACGACAACCAAGCAGTTGAACAAGGGTCTTTCTATGGACGACTTGTTCAATCGGGATGTCCTTCCAATTTGCGAAAAGGCTATGAGTAAGCTGGAAACATTTGGGTTCCCGAAGATGACAATTCACAAATTGAATGGCGACCATACATACGTGGAATATGCTATCCGTGAGGAATCGTACAATGTCAACCGGGTATTCATCTCGTATTGTCCCGATAAGAAACGAAAGGTGGCTGTGTACAATAACTGCGAAAGCGTGTTCAATGATAAGTATCATGCACATGTCAGCGACTTCGGATACCAGTCGGGAGCAGTAATCGAAAATGAGATCTTTGGTGCAATAATGGCCGCGTACTTTGCCGAGCGGTTCGCTTCGATACAGGAGTTGATAAAATGAACGATACCGAACTCAAAACAATCCTTGCCATGCGCTGCAAGGAATACAATGAGGAAATCCATAAGCAGCTTATGGACCGCATGGCCCATATGTCCGATGACCCGGATGCCCTCCTGAAGCACTTCGCCCATCTGGTCGAGGTGTTCAACAACCAGGTATGGCTCATCCATATCTATCGCGAATACATCACGGCAATCAACCGCGAGCTCGATGCCCAGTGCAATGCCGCGAAGGAACAGGGCGTCAAGCTCAATACCGGGAACTTTACCAAGGTCATGGACCAGTTCAACCAGCGCCTCAACGAGGCCAGGGAACTGTGCACCCGCTGTGAACCGGACTCCTTCCTGAAAACCGGCATTTTCAAGATTACCCAGTTGAAGAAGGACGAACCTGCCGATGCTCCCGTGTTCAAGACCCCCAGAAACGTGCCCAAGAAGCCGGATTTCGACGATGACCTTGACACCATCAGGGCATACTTGCTACTGAGGTTCCCTTGGCTCATGATGGGACCGGAACCGGTGGACTTTCACTATATCGGTGTAAACGATGCCAAGATGAAGGTGTTCCGCGCAGAAACCCAGCGTGGCAGCTTCGTGGACTTCATGTACAACCAGTACCAGGAAGTCCAGTGGTTGAAGGAGCAGCTTACCTGGCCGTTCCCCGAGGAACATCCGGAAGTCGAGCACGAAATGTACAATGTCTTGTACGGGGGTAGCAAGAATGCGTGAGGAAATGAGGGAAAGCATCCAGCTCAACCTGGAGAACTATGCCCATGAGGAGGCCAACGACAGGGACAAGGGCGACTGCTGTGGCGTCAAGATCGAGAACCCGTTCCTCCGCTACTACAAGGGGTGGCTGGTCGGTGTCTGCATGGCCCTCAACCTGACCATGACGAAAGAAGGCGATGAATGGTTCATCAGGAACGGAAGGCGCCAGGTAATCGCCCGTTACGGGCATTCTGAGGAGGATGACTGATGAAGACACTTGACTGGGTTTGCAAGCTGATCGCGTTCCCGTTTTTCATCGCGGGACTGGCCGTCATCATGCCTTGGCTGGAATTCATTTTATGGATCGACGATGACCGGGACATGAAGTGGAAGATGTTGCACTATGTCAAGCAATACTTCCTGGACATCATCGAAGGCGCGAGAGATTACTGGAACGACAATATCCCCATGAAGGACTAGAATATGTCTTACGATAACGGCCTATCGTTTCCCAAGACAAAGGACCACTACCATAGCACGAAATGCAAGACTTGTATCCATTGCCAACTTTGTGCTGAGTTTCCTAGACCTTGGGAGAACAAGATTGATGAACCGCTGAATTATTATCAAGAATATGCACCCCAATGTGTCGGGTGCGCACACTGGGATGATTGGAAAACTATTGAACCAGAGGAACATGGCTCTATGGAATACAAGGACAGGGTAGAAATATCCCGTAAACTCTATAACAAGCTAGAACCGTTGGCCAAGCTGGACCGTGTCAAGTTCGTTGCCGACGTGGACAAGTTCAAGAACATGGAACTCTTGAACCTCTATTGGCATGACCATGACCGCATGGAAGATGCAGTACAGTTGGAAATCGACATTTCCTGCAGCTGCATATTCATTACGGTAAGCAATGAACAGCTCGACCTGCATGGCATGGCCGAGGAAAGGGAATACTGGCACACCGTATCCGCCGGTGGTGACGAAAGTAAGTTTCCGCGCAAGGTCAAGTTCCAGGACAATTACTGGTGGCAGTTCAAGTTCACTCATTATGCCTCGGATGAGGATAGTGTCTGGGGCGGTTTCGACTATGACAACTCGGTAGGTCCAGGCCACAAGGGCGATGCTTTAATAGACCTGATGACCTGGCTGTACGTGAACAAGGACTTCATTATGGAACAGGCCAATGCAACATTGACGGATGCTGAAAACAAGCGTGTAGCCGCCATCAATGCCGACAAGGAACGCGAACAGCACACTCTTGATCTGCTTAAAGGAGTAATCTAGTATGGAACAATCCAATCCGAATGACGATTTCATCGTGCAAATCAGGCAGCGCATGGTCCCCGGTGACCAGGTGCGCGACTTGCCGCAATATCCCGCAGATGACATCAAGAAGGGACAGAAGTACGCAATCGCCCTTCCCCGGTGGATAAGCGGTGACTGCGGTCAGCAGATGTACGATATCGCGACTGCTACCGAGGACATGAAGGGTGAAGGCGGAGTCGTGTTTCGACCGTACATAATGATGGGTGACAGTTCCCAATCCGTAACAGGTCCGCTGAATGAGATTCATGCCCAACTTTTGACCAAGAAGATCCATGAGCAGATTGATAAGGCATTGGGCAACATTACGGCATCCTGTGTGGCCCGAACAAGACCCATAAAGTCGGAATACAGACTGCTAACAGACTGGCAGACCGAAATCCTTGAAATAATGGAAGCTAATGGTGTTTCCGATGAAAATATCGGGAAGGTGCTGGACCTGCTTTAGCCCTTGTGCTTGAAGTATTCCATCTGTTGGAGATGCTTCTTGGCCTCGGATTCAGACTTGTGTGACGACAGGATCTTCCCGGTCTC
>Ga0256407_10006210_pt1 | contig 18588 bp, 14 predicted proteins | sample RumenRJG_04DNA_FD_193489 | JGI IMG/M metagenome (GOLD analysis project Ga0256407, IMG submission 193489) | Bovine rumen microbial communities from Lethbridge, Alberta, Canada - RJG_04 | ecosystem: Host-associated > Mammals > Digestive system > Stomach > Rumen | place: Canada: Alberta...
GGAATACAAAACTGGTTCTACACTTGAGGGCGAAATCACTTCAATCACAGATTTTGGTGTATTCGTAAAAGCTCCTGATGGAATCGAGGGCTTGGTAAACAAGGCAAACTTGAGCGATGATCGTGACGTTCCTTATGAAGAGGCTGTCAAAAAATACAATGTTGGCGACAAAATCAATGTCTTCGTTGTTGATGTCAGCGTAGAAAAGGAAAAGGTTGCTTTCTCTGTTAAAGAGTACAAAAAAGCACAGGCTCGCAAAGAAATTTCACAGTACATGTCATCTGCAGAAAATGATGATGATGGTGCTTACACTCTTGGCGACATGATTAAATCTCAGAAAAACAACTAATTTACTTCGATGAGTGACTTAAATTCTCTTACTCTTGAACAGTTAAAAACACTCATCGAAATAAATGGTCGAATAAATTCAAATTATTCTGACATAAACGCATTGCTGGTTTATATTCTTGAATCGGCAATGCGTCTTGTTCATTGTGAATCTTCTTCACTTCTTCTTAATAAAGATGACGGTTCGCTTCATTTCGTTGTAGCTCTTGGGCCAAAAGGTGCCGAGGCGCAGAATATTCCTGTTTCAAAAAATTCAATCGCTGGTTGGGTTGTCGAAAATAACAAAGCTCTTATCTTGAATAATGTTGCTTCTGATCCGCGTTTTTCTACCACAGTTCAAGATAAAACTGGTTATGTCAGCCGCAATATGCTTGCGATTCCTATGCGCGTAAAGGGAAAGTGTATCGGAGTTATTGAGCTTCTTAACAAAGCTCAAGCCCTTGCTTTTAACGACGATGATTTGGCCGTGCTTGAGAGTCTTTCTGATCAGGCTGGAATCGCGTACATAAATGCTGATTCTTATCGGTCTGCAAAGGATAAAATTTCTGTTCTCAGTTCAAAAATTGAGAACGGTTCTGATTACCATCCTTTTGTGGCACGAAGCGCAGCAGTGCTTGATTTAATCCGTGTGATTGAGGAAGTTGCCAAAACAACTACAACTATTCTTATTACCGGTGAAAGTGGTGTAGGCAAGGAACTTTTTGCTGAGCAACTTCATACAAAGAGTGCTCGCCGTGAAAAACCATTCGTGCGCGTAAACTGTGCAGCTCTTTCACCCACGCTTCTTGAAAGCGAGCTTTTTGGTCATGTAAAAGGTGCTTTTACAGACGCTGTGAATGATCGAATCGGACGTTTTGAGGCAAGTGATGGCGGAACTATCTTCTTGGATGAGATTGGTGAGCTTTCATTGGACTTGCAGGCAAAGCTCCTTAGAGTCTTACAGGAACATAAATTCGAGCGTGTCGGTTCAAATGAGACTATTTCGGTTGATGTTCGTGTTGTTGCCGCAACAAACCGTAATCTTGAGCAGATGGTAGCAGAGGGGCATTTCAGAAGTGATTTGTATTATCGCCTCAATGTTGTGCCACTTAATATTCCGCCATTGCGTGAGCGAAAGGATGATATTGAGCCATTAGCCTCATTTTTCCTTGACCGGTTCAGCCGAGAGACCAAAAAGAATTTCACTGGTTTTTCTCAGGCTGCATTGCGTACATTGTACGAATATTATTGGCCTGGAAATGTCCGTGAGCTTGAGAATTCAATCGAACGTGCCTGTGTGCTTGGAAAACCTCCAATGGTACAGGCTGAAGACTTGCGAATCAATGCGATTCCTTCTTCGGCAGGGGCATCTACTGGCAATAAGGAATTTTCTGATTTTGCCTCGGAAGTTTATGATGAAGGTGACAAAACATTGAAAACAGCTATAAACAAGTTTAAAGCTGCTTATATCACAAAGATTCTTAACGAGACTTCATGGAATCAAACTGAAGCTGGTAAAATACTCGGCATTCAAAGAACTTATGTTTCGCGATTGCTTAACGAGTTGAATATACGCTAAAATGTATTTAGGAGTAAAAAAATGATTGAAAAAACAGAAAAACAGACGCTTGAAACTTCATTGAACAGTGCTTTGGAAAAGTCAAAAGGAATTGTTTTTGCGGTGGCAGCTCTTGTTGTTGTTGTGATTGTTGCCGTTGCTGTATTTGCAACTGTAAAGGCAAAATCAGTTGAAAAAGGCATCTCTCAGGTTGATTCTATTGCTTACAATCTCACAAACGAGGCAAAAGATCTTTCTGAGGCTGATATTGTTGCTCGTCAGGATAAAGCTCTTGAAGAACTTGCAAAACTTTCTGGCAAAAGTGGCGTTGTTGGTCTTCGTGCAAACATGCTTGCGGCTGAGATTAAATTTTCTCAGAAAAAATACGATGATGCTCGTTCTGCATGGCTTAAAGCTATTGGTGCAAAAAACAACAACTACACAACTTCACTTTGCTATTACAATGCGGCAGTTTGCAGCGAGAATCTCAACGATTCGGACAATGCAATCGCTTATTACAAATCGGCTTCTGAGGATGATGATTTCCTTTTGATTGATCATGCTCTTTTCTCACTCGCACGTGTAAACGAGGATGTGAAAAAATATGACGACGCAAAAGCAGCTTATGAAAAGCTCAATACATTGCATTCTTCATCTAGCTGGGCTCAGCTTGCAAAAACCCGTCTTATCGCTTTGAAAAACGCTGGAAATATCCAGTAATAAAAGGTGCCGGTAAATGCAGAAGAATTTGTTTTTTTTAGTTTTATGCATATTTACCGGCATTTTTTTGTCTTCATGTGGCCTTGAAGAAGTTCTGACCGTTGAGGAACCAACCGTAACTTACAACAACCCGCTGTACACCAGTGCCGACCCTTTGACATGGTATTTCAGCTTTAAAACTTCTTCTGATTCTGGCGAGAATTTTATCGGAACGGATGTTTATTATAAAATCTATAACAGTTCTTCAACCCTCAGCAGCGAGCGGTCTTCAATTCTTGCAGTAAACACAAGCACGAACAGTTCCGCTGCGGCCACACGAATGATAGAAACTTATTCTTATCAGAGTCTTGGTACAAATATTTCGACCGATAATTCCGTATATTTCCCTGAACGAAACTCTTCTGTAATTTTTCGCCTGAAGACTTCGAAATCTGCTGACAGCTCAACTGCAACTTCTGATGACCGCTATCGTTACCATGCTTGTGTTGGTACAAAAATTGGAACCGCATATAGTTATGAGCTGTATATTCCGTATCGGAACGGCAACAGAAAGTCTTTTGATTTCTTTGATGCGGATGAGGATGACAAAAATCAGGTTCGTGATGTCCTTCCTGCTTATGGCGATGCGGATTATAAGTGTGCCGAGTCTGACAAAGATAAAAGTTTCGATGAATATTATGTTCAGATTTTTGCCGTGGGCGTTGCTCTTAATCCTGAGACGGTAACTTCAAACTACAGCCTCGTTCTTGATTTGGGCTCTGTTACCATTAAAAAAGGCGAATAATTTTTATGGAATCTCTAAAAATTGCAATTTTTAGAGATAACTTTGAAAATGCGATGTTTTAATTCCTGCTATTTTCAGGAATTAAAACTCGTCGGAATCTCTAAAAAATCGCTGAAAGCGAGTTTTTAGAGATGACATTATTCTTTTTTTGATTCCTCAGTTAAAATATTCCTTATAAACATCTTATAAGGAGCTGCTTATGAAAATTAAAGAACTGTCTAGGAATATGTTCATCCGTGGTGGGGAGCATGTCGCACGTCTTGAAATGCTTGGAAAAAAGCTTTCGGACAAAACGCTGGCTCAGAAAAGAAAACTCATGGACTATATTGTCGGTCAGTTTGGGGAAGACGATTTAGAATCAATCCCAAGCGCAAAAGTTCTAAGATATTTGTTTTCAATGGATGAATCCAAAAGTTCCTCATGGAAGAACCATTATCTTGATACCTTCAAAGGACTTTATGACGAATATGTCTGGAAAACTGATGCAGAGATTGTTGTTCCGAAATTTCCCCGTTTTTCAAATGATTCTAAGAAAGCTGATGTTTTTTCGACCGAAGAACTGAATAAGTTTTTCAATGAATCTATTTGGGGTGATAAGTCAGGGTTCCTTTTTTTTTATGTGACGGTGAATTGCGGGCTTCGACTGGGCGAGGCTCGTGCACTTAGGGCAAAGCAATTCGATTTTGAAAAGCACATTCTGATAGTTGATGGATTTATCCGCTTTGATGGTTCAAGGACAACTTTCAATAAAGCCGGGAGCCTGCGTGATAAGAAAACCCGCGTCGTTTTTCTTTCTTCTGGAGTTGAGAAAAAGGTGCGTGAGTATTTTAAGGTGAATAATTTTTCTGGCGAGGATTTTTTGTTTGTCCGCTATGGAAAACCTTTCCGTGCTGAGTTTTGTGAGAAACTTTTCAAGCGGATGTTGAAAAAGGCAGCAATTGAAATCAACGGAAGAAAACTTACCCCGCATTCACTTCGTTACACTTATGTCACAAGAATGCGGCGATACATAAATGGAGAGGTTGTGAGACTTCTGGTGGGGCATACTTCGCAGGAAATGACGGATTATTACACCAAGCCCATGGTCGAGGACATGGTAAAACAAATCGCAGGAAGCAAGGATGCTGCGGAAAAACTTTTTCTATAGTTTAAGGAAAGTTTGGAAATTTCATGTTTAATCATGCTCAATCTGATTGCAAAAACGCTTACAATCTGCTATATTATTTCCCACGAGATTGTAGCTCAGTTGGATTAGAGCATCTGCCTTCTAAGCAGAGGGTCGCGTGTTCGAATCACGCCAGTCTCAGAAAGGCTCATCATTTTGGTGAGTCTTTTTTTGTCTTGAAAAAAACTCCTAAGTTTGTTTTAATATTGCTATAAGGAGTTCTTTATGAAATTAGCTAATAAATTCTTGATTTTGGTCGGTGTTCTTTCTGCATCAGTATTGCTTTCTTGTGGTTCAACTGCAACTATGGATAAATCTAAAACTCAGCCTGAGAAACCTGTTGAAAAAAAGGAATCGATGGGCAGCTCAGGTGGAATTTCAAGCCGTTCCGAGCTTAGCGTAGGTTCGCTCAAAAGCACCAAATTGGAAAAGCTTCCAAAACGTGCCACCGAAGCTCCACGCTTCGATTTTACAGGCGACAATTTAAAAATCGAACTTGAAAATATGTATTATGACGGCTTCGAGGTAATTGTCGATGATTCTGCATCTGGTTCATTTGCCCTTCGATTGGAAAATGATTCTTCTTGGGCAATCGCAGAGATTAATTTCCCGGCTGGCACTTACGAGGGCCTGGTAAATGTCTATGCTCCTGACACTAAAAAATCACGTTTCAATGTTTACATTAACAAGGATTCATACTTGGTTTATGGCTCGGAGCCACCAATCGGCAAATATGAGCTTACAACTCGCTCTGTTGTGAGCTTTACGCTTGACCAGCCAACAACTGTCACTCTCAAAATTCAGCAGAATGATGTTAATAATCCTGCGAACAATGGTCAGAACGGTATGACGCTTGATTATGTCCTGTTCAAAAAAGTGAACTAAGCAATAAAATGGCCACCTGATTCTGCCGAAAATGTAGATAGGGTGGTCATAGTGAAAAAATTTTTCTTCTTTCTTTTCCTTTTCCTTTCTTTTTTTTATTTTCCTTCAAATCTTTTTGCACAAAATGAAATAAATTCACAAACTGAAAATGCAGAGTCTGAGAATCAAAAGCTGGCTTTTAAGGAACTCTGGGGTTATGTTATGATTGGCGAGGAAAGTTTTTTGTCTGCCGATTATCCGCTTACGGACGTGGGGTATTTCGTGAGTGCCGTGAACAATTTTTCGGATTTTGCTCCTGTTCCCAAACGTTCCGAGAAGTTCCCGAATTTCAAGGGGCGCATTCATATTGTTTCCAGCGTGGACTCAAAGGCGCAGGCTCATCTTCTGCTTGATCCAAAACTGCCGCTTAGGAATAAAATCATAAAGCAGATTGTGAAGGAATCTCAGGATTATGACGGCGTTCAGATTGACTGGGAAGTTGTCATGAAGGACGATGACAAAAATTTCTGGAATTTCTTGAAGATGCTCAAAAAGCGTTTGCATGGAAAAATGCTTACGGTGGCAATCCCTGCCCGAACAAGGACTTTAGAAAAAGATGCCTATAATTACGCGGAACTTTCAAAAATCGCTGATAAAATCATCGTGATGGCTTATGACGAGCATTGGTCTACAAGTGAGCCAGGCCCGATTGCTTCTCTAGCATGGTGCAAGAGAATTGCTGATTATTCAAAGACTGTTATTCCAGAAGAAAAGCTCGTTATGGGCTGTCCGTTTTACTCACGAGCATGGAGCGATGAGAGTTTTGGTCGCAAAGCATACAGAATGTACCGTGTGGATAACGTAATCAAAGATGTTCAGGCCAAAACTTTCAAAATATCTGCCAACGGAGATTTGAGCTTCAGCTTTGATACGACAACCCGCGTGACAATGTTCTACGATACAGTGGAATCCTCTCTCAAAAGATGCAGGAGTTACAAAGAAAACAAAATCGACCGCCTGGCATTCTGGCGGGTAGGCCAGGAGAATCCAGAATTCTGGGAGAATATTGAAATCAGCGATTAGCAATTAGCAATGGGGATGTCTAATAAGTATATGTCATTGCCGTGCTCGATACGGCAATCTATTGCATTATGAGCAAATAGATTTTCGGATCAAGCCCGAAAATGACAGTTTTTGAACTTTTTGGACACCCCCATTGTCAAAATCCAGGAACCTTTGGAGCTGAAAATTTCTTTTTCATCTGCTGGAGTAAATCTATCGCCATGTCCGCGCTTACTTCTTTTTGCGGCTCGTGATATTCTACCAGGTGCGGCGGAATCTCGTCGAGGAAGCGACTTGGCTGGCTTTCGACAGAGCTGTTCTGTCTTCGGCGGCTCCTGCAACTTGAAATCAAAAGCTTGTCGCGTGCGCGAGTGATTGCAACATAGAACAAACGCCGCTCTTCTTCGACCGCCGCATCTCCGCCCTCGTCAACGGCCCTTCCGTGCGGAATCAGGCCTTCTTCTGTTCCTGCGATAAATACCACAGGAAATTCCAATCCTTTTGAAGCGTGAATTGTCATCAGGTTGACTTTTCCCAAATTCTCGTCGTCGTCCAGATCATCGCGGCTTAAAAGTGTGATTCGGTTGAGGTAGTTGTAAAGCGTAGGCTCTCCGGACTCAGGATTGTTTTCCCAGCGTTCGATTGAGCCGATTAAGCTTTCGACGTTGAGCATCTTGAAGCGGGCCGCCTTCTCGGACTTGGGATTTTCGCCAATAAGGTAATCAAAGTAGCGGATATTTTCGACCATAGCACGTACTTTCTTTGCAAGACCGTGGCCGCCGAGCATTGATTTGTTTCCTTCGATTATGTCCACGAATGCCTTGAGATTTTGCTTTGTTCCCTCGGAGAATGATTCGTCATCAAAGTCACTTCGACTTCGCTCAGTGACCGCCTCGCCTGATTCTGCGTAGGCACTTGGCCGGCTCATGAACAAATCTGCCTCATTGTCGCCCACTTCAAGCAGGGCGTTGATTGCTTCCCAGAGCGAGCACGAGAGGTTCTTTGCGATTTCGTTGAGCTTTTCGATTGTAGCCCGCCCGATTCCACGCCGCGGAGTGTTTATGATTCGAAGCAGGTTCACGTCATCGTCGTGGTTTGAGATGACCCTGAGATAGCTGATTATGTCCTTGATTTCCTTTCGCTGGAAGAAGCTTGTTCCTCCGCTCATGGTGTATGGAATGTTCTCGGCCAGGAAAGCCTCTTCGATTGCGCGTGACTGCGTGTTTGCCCGCATGAGAACGCAAAAGTCATCGTACTTTCGCTTTTCTGAGACGCAGATACTCTGGATTGTCTCGGATGAAAGCCGCCTCTGCCGTCTCGTTTTCGGGCATGTAGATTTCAATCGGCTTTCCTTCGCCCTTTCCGCTCCAGAGTTCCTTGTCTTTTCGGTTGGTGTTGTGCTTGATAACGCCGTTTGCCGCAGCAAGGATTGTGCCTGTTGAGCGGTAATTCTGCTCCAGGCGGATTTCTTTTACATCCTTGAAGTCTTTTTCAAAATTGATGATGTTCTGGTAGTCGGCACCGCGCCATGAATAAATAGACTGGTCATCGTCACCGACCACGGCAACATTATTGTCTGCCAGGAGGCGCATGAACTCGTACTGCTGGTGGCTCGTGTCCTGGAACTCATCGACCATTATGTATTTGTAGCGTTCCTTGTACTTGGCTAAGATTTCCGGGTGCTCGCGGAAAAGCTTAATCGGGAGAGTAATCAAATCGTCAAAATCAACCGCGTTGTAAAGCTTGAGTCCTTCCTGATAGCCTTCGTAAAGCTCCTTGTACATTTCGTTTTCGATTGTCCAGTGCTTTCGGCCAGTCTTTATGTCAGAAATCAAGATTCCCACCTGATAAACGTCGAGTGCGTCCGGGGAATAAGCAAGCTCGCGGCCGGTTTCTTTAATCAGGGCGTTGCGGTCCGTCTCGTCATAGATTGAAAAATTCTCGCGGTAGCCCAAAGCCGAGATTTCCTGCCTCAAAATGCGGACTCCGAATGCGTGGAAAGTTGAGATTGTGAGAAGGGGCAATTTTTTGCCTGTCAAATCCTTGATTCGCTCGCTCATTTCGCGGGCGGCTTTGTTCGTAAATGTGAGGGCAAGAATCGCGCTCTGAGGCACTCCCGCATCAAGCATGTGGGCGATTCGGAATGTAATTACGCGTGTTTTGCCGCTGCCAGCCCCTGCAATAATCAGAATCGCGCCGTTGATTGTCATTACGGCTTCGTATTGCTCAGGGTTCAGCTCGTTCTTCAAGTCAGATAAATCAGTCATAAGGAAGATGATTGTAGCAGATAAATTGAAAATTGAAAACGAAAAAAAATCCTTTGCTCGTCCAAACAGAATTTTCTGTAACTGTCAAATCGGCGGTGGCCGTCCAAATGAAATTTCTGCAAACGCCGAAACGGCGGTGGCCGTCCAAATGAAATTTCTGCAAACGCCGAAACGGCGGTGGCCGTCCAAACAGAATTTTCTGTAACTGTCAAATCGGCGGTGGCCGTCCAAACGAAATTTCTGCAAACGCCGAAACGGCGGTGGCCGTCCAAACAGAATTTTCTGTAACTGTCAAATCGGCGGTGGCTGTCCAAATGAAATTTCTGCAAACGCCGAAGGGGATGTCTAATAAGTATATGTCATTGCCGTGCTCGACACGGCAATCTATTGCATTATAAGCAAATAGATTTTCGGGTCAAGCCCGAAAATGACAGTTTTTGAACTTTTTGGACACCCCGCTCCTTTTTCTATTGTTCACGGTCCCCAAAAATCTTATAATAGTCTTATGCAAGTTAAAAAAATCTTTTTCGCCATTTCCCTTGTTTTTGTTTGCCTTTTTCCTTCTTTCAGTTTGGGCGGTGCTTTGTCCGAATCTTCTTCGCCTCTGCATGTGATTCGCACGGAATATTTTGACATCATTTTCCCGGAAGAATGTCGCGAGTCGGCTCAGAAAATCGAGGCTGTTTGCGATGATTATTATCTTGAAATCACTGGTATTTTGGAGACTGAGCCGTACCAGCGTTTCCCTGTGACAATCACACGCACCGTGGAGCAGCTGAACGCTTATTATTCGGCTGTTCCTTACAATCGGATTGTCTTGTTTGAAACCTTGCCCGAAAAAAGTCTTGATATGTATGAGAACACGATTCAGAAAGTTTTCTATCATGAGCTTACTCATGCCGTCACTTACAACATGAAGGACGAAAAAATCCTAAAAAGCAAACGGTACAAAATGGTTTCTTTTATGGGTGATGTCATGACCCCGGCCTGGCTCACGATTACTACTTTCTGGGCTGAGGGCGCGACGGTCTCTCTGGAGAGCATGGACAAGGGAGGCCGCCTCAACGATCCGTTTGCAACCCAGATGGTGAATCAGTCTGTGATTGAGGGGCATTTTCCTTCCTGGCGTGACGTTACTGGAGCCAGGGACACTTATCCGGGCGGAACTGATGCCTACATGTTCGGCTCGATGTTCGCCTCTTATTTGCAAGAGACTTACGGAATGTCGAAATATGCTGAGTTTTGGAAGAATGCAGGCTCTAAGTTGCCTTTGAGCTTGATTGCTGGAATCTTCAAAAAAACTTACGGAATTAAAATCTCTGACGCATGGAATGATTTTGAAAAGACTCTGACCGTGCAAGCTGGTGAAAAAGATGCCAAATTGCTTTCAAAAAAGAAATCTCGCGTCACGGCTTTGGATTTTTATTTCGACAAGGAAAGCGGGGAGACTAAAATTGCTTATTTCGACAATGCTTCCGCATCCCTCAGGCTCCTGACGATTTCTAATGATGGTAAAGTCAAAAAGAACAAAAAACTGCTTGCGATTAAGGGGCTTACACGTGTCGCATTTTCTCCTGACGGCACAAAGCTTGCCCTTAGCCGGACAGTCGATAAAAAGAATGTAAAATGTGTGCTTGCCGAGTACGACTTGAAGAAGGGCCACTACAAGGAAAACAGCTTGAACGCGCGTCGTGAAGGATATTTCAGGCTCAAAGACGGCAATGAAGAGCTTGTGAGCGTTCGTATTGATGGCGGCAAGGCGAGCGGAAATGCGGTGGTTTTGCTGAATGAGCAGGAAATTCCTTTCTGCCCCCTCGCGATTGACAACAATCTTTATGCGGCGATTATCAAAGAGGGCTTGAGCTGGAAAATCCGCTTGTTTGATTCAAAAAATGTTCTTTCCGAATGGGATTTTTCAAAAATTGCTGGTGAAGCTCATGAGCGCAATCTGATTCCGCACAATCTCCATCTTGTTTCTGCGGATTCTGGCTCTATTTTCCTTTCGTTCACTTGGGCGGAGCTTGGAATGGGCGGCAAAATGCTTTCTCGCGCTGGCTTTGTCAAAATCGACCGCGATTCCAATAAGGCGACCGCGTTCTTGCAGAAAGAAAACAACTTTGCGGGCCTGGTTGACGCTTTCCCGGAAGAGAGTGCCAAAAATCTATTTGATGATGAGACTTCTGCCGCTTCAGATGAAGGCTCGGAGGGCTTTTCAATTTATTTGATCGCAGCCGAGTACGACAAAAATCCGCTTTACCGAATGGAGCTTAGAGCTTCGGATTTTGAGAAGGTTAGCGTTCCTTTATCTGGCACAATCAAAGGCGATGCTGAGGGCAAAGCCACACCTGCAAGCGAGACTGAGCAAGCTGAACATAAGGAGATTAGTTACAATCCGCTCCGATATTACAGGCGGGGAATCTTTGTGCCTGGTATTGGAATGGTTCCTGTTTATAACCATGATTTTGGGCTGGATACGACAACTATCCTTGGCATGACTTACGTTTCTTCAAATCCGTGGGGCGACAAGCTGATTTATTTTTCCGGCGGTTATGATGTTGTTTACAAGGCTGGTGGAATGAGGTTGGATATTTCTGGCGGAGATGACAGCTTAAAATATTCTTTGGAGAGCTGTGCGATTTTTGACAAGGATGGATTCTTGCAGACTTCGGAAACTTTGCAGCTTACCAAAACACTTTGGAGTGGCAAGGTCAGTAATTTTTCTGTTGGAATGAAGGAACAGTTCTTGTACGGAAAACAGATTTGCGATGATGACTTGGAAAAGGGCCGTGACGACTCAAAAGGAAAAAGCGCGGACGCAAAGGCTTTCGTGGAATTTTCGAATATTCATAAGGTTTCACCTGCATATTACAATTATGCGGGACTCTCCCTCGCGCCTTTTGTGCTGACTTCTTACAGGGACTCTGAAAAGCGTTTGATTTCGGATAAATACATAAATGCGGGTGCTGAGGCTCAGATTAAGTTCCCGATTCTTGTGCCGTTTATTTTTACGGCGAGCTTGTTCCCCACTGAAAAATATGCTTGCGGCGGAAGCGTAAAGGTAATTCTTTTCGATTTTGAAGTCCACAAGGGAATTCCTGCCATTCCTTTGTTTGTCCAGAGATTTGTTTTGAGCGCGACTTATGCAGGAAAGATTTCTTATGTCCATGATGAATTCTTGGATTGCAAGAGAACGCAGGAAATTTTCGAGAATGTTAGGAAGGAAGATTACTCGGATTCGCTGAGATTCGATGCTAAAATGCACCTCTCCCCGAACACAGGCTTTTTTGCGAACGATAGTATACAATTCTCGCTGGGCTATGCGATGATTTACCGCCCGAATCCAAAAGTCAATGAAAAGCGTGTAGCGTACGGAATCACCACGACGGTCAATTATTGATTTTCATCTCGCTCCACTTGAAGAATCTGGGGGCTTTGTGGTCAATCCACCAGCTGCCGTTGAAAAAGCCGTTGTCGTCCATTACTGGGGTTACGAAAATTACTTTGGCGGGATTTTCTGTGTCGTATTCGAATACGTTTGATTCCCACTGGAATTTGCCCGCAATGCTTTTGGTGCAGTCAAATCCGGCCTGCTTATCGACTGGCGTGTAGACTGAAAAACGGTATTTTCCGGGGCGAAGATTCAGGTGCATTGCCATTCCGCCGTCGAGGTAGAGAAGTTTTTTGTAGTGGTTCACCACGTTCGGGATTGTCGCCCACTCATAAGTCGCCTTGATTTTGGTTTTGCTCACGTCGTTTCCGTTCTCATCTTCGATTTTCATGTAGCAGCGCACATAATTGAAGTCAGTTTTGTTCTCCGGGCGGTAAATTATCAGCTCCCAGGGATTGTGTTTTATTGAATCAGCATAAACTTGCGTAAACAGAATTGCGAACAGCAGAAAAATTATTTTCTTCATATTAAATTATCGGACAAAATGGTTGCGGGTAGCACTTAGCGGTGGAAGGTTAGACGTTTTTTTGCAAAACATAGTAAAATAGTAGGTAAAAGCACTTCTCAATTTATGCAAAATTTTCTATACTTCTATTCATGAATAAATACCGAAATGACTTTCCGCTTTTTAAGGCGATTGATGAAAAAAATTCTGTAGATAACTCTGGTCTTGTTTACCTTGATACTGCTGCTACTGCACAGCGTCCATATATTGTTCTCAACGCGATGACGCATTTTTACGCGACACAGAACGCCAATCCTTTGCGCGGGCTTTATTCTTTGAGCGAGCGCGCAACAAAGGCTTATGAGGATGCCCGCGAAACTGTGGCCAAGTTCATTAATGCGCCTTCTAGCCGCGAGATTATTTTCACCCGTAACACTTCTGAGGGCTTAAACCTGATTGCCAATACTTATGGCATGGCAAACGTGAACGCAGGCGATGAAGTTGTCATTTCTATTATGGAGCACCACTCAAATATTCTTCCGTGGCAGTTCGTTTGCCAGACTAAGGGCGCGACCTTAAAGTTCATGTATGTCGATAAGGAGACTGGCGAAATCCCTGAAAGCGAATATGCCAAAATTACTCCAAAGACAAAAATCGTCTCGCTCACACATGTCTCAAATGTTTTGGGAACGACAAATCCAATCAAAAAAATTGCAGAGATTGCGCACAAAAACGGAGCCGTGATGGTTGTGGACGGAGCGCAGTCAACACCTCATATCAAAGTTGATGTCCAGGACTTGGGGGCGGATTTCTTTGCGATGAGCGGTCATAAACTCTGTGGTCCGATGGGAATCGGAGCCGTGTGGGGCAAAATGGAGCTTCTTGAAGCAATGCCGCCTTTCCTGCGCGGAGGAGAGATGATTGAATATGTGACCGAAACGAGCGCGACCTGGGCAGAAGTTCCTCATAAATTTGAGGCCGGAACCGTGAGCGCGGGTGATGCCGTGGGAATGGCTGCAGCCATCCGCTACATTCAGTCTGTGGGCCTGGACACAATCACTGAGCACGACAATGCCCTTGCAGTCCGTCTTATCGAAGGAATGAAAAAAATCCCTCATGTGAACATTGTCGGAAACAAAGACGGCACGAAACGTTGTGGAATCGTCACATTCACTGTGGATGGCGTTCATCCTCACGATATAGCCACTCTTTTGAGTGAGGAAAATATCGCAATTCGTGCGGGGCATCACTGTGCGCAGCCTCTTGGTTCATATCTTGGAGAGACGGCGACCGCGCGTGCAAGTCTTTACTTCTACAACACCGAAGAAGAAATCGACGCGCTGATTGAGAATGTCGCAAAACTCCGCGCTTGGAGCGGTTTTAAAGATTAATTTGTACTTTTACAAATTATATATTTTCGTTAGAATAGGCTCACTATGATAAAAAGAAATACTGGATTTGCTAATTTAACCGCGGGTTATCTCTTCCCGGAAGTTGCCCGCCGCCGTCGTGAATATGCTGCTTCTCATCCAGAGGCAAAAATTATTTCTCTTGGAATTGGAAATACTACTGAGCCTATCTCAAAACATATCGCAACAAAAATGAGCGAGTATTGTCTCGGTCTTGCCACTCCGGAAGGTTATTCTGGCTACGGTGATGAGCAGGGAAACACTGCTCTCCGCACAAGAATTGCCGAGGTCTTCTATTCTGGCATTATCGATGCTAGCGAAGTTTTCATTTCGGACGGAGCAAAATGCGACATCGCCCGAATCCAGACACTTTTTGGCCGAGAGGTAAAAATTGCCGTTCAGGATCCGGCTTACCCGGTTTATGTTGACGGAAGCGTGGTCGTTGGGGCTGCCGGTGAGAACATCGGTACTGGCTACAAAGGAATCACTTATCTTCCTTGTACTGAGAAGAACGACTTCTTCCCGGATTTGAGCAAAGTTGAGCCTGACACGCTCATTTATTTCTGCTCACCGAACAATCCTACAGGAGCTACTGCTACTCGCGAGCAGCTCAAAAAGCTCGTTGATTTTGCGAACGCAAACGGCTGCATCATTATTTTCGACTCAGCATATTCTGAATTCATCCGCGACAAGAACTTGCCAAAATCAATTTACGAGATTGATGGTGCAAAGACTTGCGCAATCGAAATCAACTCATTCTCAAAACCGGCCGGATTCACAGGCGTTCGCTTGGGCTGGTCTGTAATTCCAAATGAACTTAAATTTGCCGACGGCTCAAGCGTAAACAAAGACTGGAACCGTGTAATGACGACTTTGTTCAACGGTGCTTCAAACATCGCACAGGCTGGCGGTTTGGCGGCTTTGGACGAGCAGGGCTTAAAGGACATGAAGGCTCAGGTCGATTACTATCTTGAGAACGGCAAAAAAATCAAGGAAACTCTGGATGGAGCAAACTTCAAGGCAATGGGCGTTGAAGCCTTCTTCACAGGCAACGGTCCTTACGTCTGGGCAAAATTTCCAGGCAAAAAGAGCTGGGATGTGTTCGACGCAATCCTGAACAAATGTCACATCGTAACAACCCCAGGAAGCGGTTTCGGTCCAGCAGGAGAATCATTCATTAGGTTCAGCTCATTCGGTCACAAAGCCGACGTCGAAGAAGCCTGTTCCCGCCTTGCAAAATTCTCTATGTAAGCGTAGAAAAAAAAGAACTGGAACAGTATCTGATAGGTGCAAAAAAATCGGCGTGAAGGAGTGAAACGGCTTACGAAAACACTCGTTTTGTGCTGCCGCGTAAGCGGCAAACGTATATAGTTACAAGCACAAAACGCGTGTAGCAGGCTAGCCTGCGATTTCGTTAAGTCGTTATCACGACTGGAAGCCGATTTTTTTTATATTAGCAAGTGATTTTTTACAGGTCTTTTTTATACCCGATGTGGAGTTTGAACGCGCCAGGCTTGCTGTCCGCAAATTTCGTGACATTTGCTTGGAGCATGATGTTTAATTCGCCGTTGTCAGCTTCGAGCTTTGTAAACGGGCAGAATTTCATGTTCATGCAGTCTTTAAGATCTCCGTCTTTGATATTTGTGAATTGTCTTCCTTCAAAGCCTACCATGCAGTGAAGTCCTGCGGAGTAATTCCTGTGGTTTTTGTACATTGTTTCTACAAAGGCGGCAAAATCGCCTCCGACTCCCTCTTCCAGCAATAGACTCTTTCCGAGCTTGTTTTTGGGAATATTGAAGACTGAGAGCTGGAGCCTTGCGTCTCCGAACTTGAATCGAGGTTCAATAAGAATATATGTGTCAGCCCATTCATGGGATTTTGACTTCGCGCTGGATTTCACAGGAAAGTATTCAAATCCGCATTGGCAAAAAAGGCTGCTTGTCGAATATTTGTTGCCGAGAAGAAAATCAATCCCCGTATGAAGGTAGAGCGTATCAATAAGGAGGACTACATCCTCGTCGCTGGAGTTTTTTGTATAGAGCGGAGCGCCAAGTCCTGAAAGAAAGTCCATCGTAAAAAATCTTGTGGAAGTCGCAGCTCGCAAATCTGCGTTGAGCTGGGAAACGTCTTCTGTGTTTTCGTTATTCCTGCTTACCACGAGCCCCAGAGCCAAAGGTTTGTCCCTTAAAGTCAATGAATAGCTTCCGCCAGTTCCAAAAACTTCATAGACTGAAATTCCGTTCTGACCGAGGTAGTTTTCTGTAAGAATCGACGAGAACTTTTCTGTTCCGAGACGACGCTGAATAAATTTCTGACTTCCGATGGATTCATTGTAGCCCTTGAAAAAAGTGAGCGTATGAGTCGCACCGGCAAATGTTTTTGTGAACGTTGCCGAAATTTCATTTATTCTGAAAGTTGACGATGCTTCTTTTGTAATTCCATTGTCGATTAAATCTGCGGTTTGAATCGAGAATTCCCCTTGCAGTGAAAGCGAATTCGACAATGTGAGCTGGCCACCAAGAAATCCTGAGAAGGTCATGGCCGGGTCAAATCCAAAGGCTTTGTTATTTATGAAATTTAAGGCTCCGCCGCCTTCGCCTGAGAAAAATGTGCTTGCGAAAAGATTTGAGGTTAGTAAAAAAAGAGTTGTGCCCAAGAGTTTTTTCATAAAATCAAAGCCCGCTTTTTCATTTCCGTTCTATATAAGTTGCTTTCGGTCTTGCTGTAATTATGACTCGTCTGTTCAAAGCCCTTCCTTCCGGGGTTGCGTTCGATGCGATTGGCTGTGTTCCGCCATAGCCCTTATAGCTGAAAATTGAGCGAGGAAGTCCGTTTTTGACAAGCTCGCTGATAATTGTCTGTGTTCTGGCGATTGAAAGATTCATTTGGCCGACAGGTTTATTGACATCTGCGGTATGTCCTTCTACGAGAATCGTGAAAGCGTCGTCTTTGTTGACTTCTTTGAGAAGCCGTGCGAGATTCTTCATCTTCGGAAGCTCCGAATCCAAAAGTTTTGCGCTGTCTGCGACGAATTTCAGGTCATAGAGCAGCTGGATGAAATCTTCCTTGATATTGACGATTGGACTTTCTTCAAATTCCGGAAAGTAGCTCTTTATGTCCAGAATCGGGGCATAATATTCCTGGAAATTGTCATTCCGTTTGATTGAATAGGTGAGATTTTCCTTGTTAAGAAGAACCACAACCTTTCCCTGCTGAAGAAGCTTGATGTTTTCCGGCACAGAAAGAATTTTGAGCGCGTCTTCGCGAGAAATAACTGGGTCGGTGCGGAGATGTCCGTAAACACGCCTTGCTTTTATGTGCAGTGGATCTGTGCCGATTCTTGAATGATATGCGTTTTCATCATCGCGCCAGTCATAGTGAATCATTCCGTTCTTGAATTCTGATTCCGGGTTGCCCATGTTGCGCTCATAAATCAGGTTCATGTTCTCGTCCCAAATCTGCGGGAAAAAGCATGGATAAACTGTGTCGGTCATGAATTCGCCGTGAACGTCAAGCTCTCCACGAGCATCAATGATGATACCTGTGTAGGCTCTTGAAGAAACGTTATCAATCGGCTTTGCGTTCTCATACGGAAAGTGATGCTTTATCATCAGCGATGAAATTTCATGAAGGTTGATTGTATGAGTCGTTTTGAGTGTGAGAGTTCCGCCCGTGAAAATTCCGGGGCTTTTCTTTCCTTCGTCAATAATTTTCGTGAGTTGTTCAAGCGTGATGTTATTTGAGATAACAAGGTCGCCAAGCTGCTGGCTTGAATTTACGTAGAGCGAGAGAAGCGGCTCTTTTATGAGATCGGGGAGCTTTGTCTCCACAAAATTGATTGCCGCACGTTTTCCTGATGGCATGCTGATTTTTGCGCGCTCAGTATCAAGGTTCACGTCGGACACGAAGGTTGATTTTGACCAGTCGATTACGCTGGAAGATGAGATAACTGGTTTGTTTTCTGCGGCAGACACATTTCCTGCCAAAAGAGTGCATAAAATCAATGAAGATAAAATTGACTTTCTCACGGCTCAAATCCTTTTAAATAGTTCTTCAATTTTGATTTTCGGCAAAAGTTGGATTGAGGTTAACAGATTATTTTTCTACCGAAGGCACGGATTTTTGTTAGTTCTGAATTATTTTTAAGGCCTCTTTTACAGAATTGCCCATTCCCATAGGAACTCGTATTTTATATTCCATTTTTGGAGGTGTTTTTTCGTGGAGGAGTGCTGTGTTGAGAAGTCTTAGTGTTTCGTAATCAAGCCTAAGCTCGTTTGCCAGTCTGTGAAGCGAAATTTCCGATTTTACCGGCACATAATCGAAATCCGCGAAGTGCCTTGCCTCGCTGATTTTGGGAAGCTCAACCTTGTATTCCTCGCCGTTCTCTGCAATTTCGTTGATTGCAATCAGCTTTGGAACGTAATTTATTGTCTCCTCTGGAATTAAATTGTGCTCAGAAAGATACCAGAATGTCTTTACGGGGGAATTTTTGAGTGCGCGACGCATTGCCCCGGCACCGCAGTTATAGGCACCGATTGC
>Ga0256407_10006211_pt1 | contig 18587 bp, 11 predicted proteins | sample RumenRJG_04DNA_FD_193489 | JGI IMG/M metagenome (GOLD analysis project Ga0256407, IMG submission 193489) | Bovine rumen microbial communities from Lethbridge, Alberta, Canada - RJG_04 | ecosystem: Host-associated > Mammals > Digestive system > Stomach > Rumen | place: Canada: Alberta...
GTCGGCGACGACCGCCTGGAGGTAGACGCCGGTGAACGCGAGCGTCGCGTTGCGACCGTCTTCAAGACCCTGAACGCGAGTGTTTTTCGCAAGCGCGTCCGCATACTGCTTGAGCTTTGGCAAAACTGAGGAGTCAAGAGACGCCTGATAGCAGAGGACCTGTCCCTTGAGGGAGATCGCTTCGACGAAATATTTGTCGTCCGGTTTGAGCGTCAGAATGCGGTCCGCGATCTTGCCGACCGTTTGAAGCATCTTCTGAACCCACGCGTTATATTCCTTTTCCGATTCGAAGGCGATGTCGGTCGCGAGGAGGGACGCGGCCTGCGCCGTGAGTTGTTCGGGCGTCGCGTCGGCGGGAATGACGAATTCGGAGCCGTCCGATTTCGTGATCGGCGCCTTTTCCTGCTGGGCGCCGGAGGCTGCGGTCGCGGCAGTCGCGCCTGTCGTCGACGTAGGATTCTGAACCGGGCGCGTAACGCCGGGAGTCGCGGCTGCGGACGCGGGAGTCGCGGCGGGGGCGAGATCCTCGGGCTGAGGCTGAGCGCCTCGTCCGCCGAGTCTCGTTCCTAGTCCGTTTCCTGTTCCGAGTCGTCCGATCTGCGCGTTCGCGGCGGACGAGGCCATGATTGCGATAATCGCCGTCAAAACGACGGTCAGCATTTTACTCGAGGTTTTCATACGATCTTTTCGTTCCTGTTCAACGGGGGGAAACGCGTCCGCGACCCGACGTCACGCCGTCGCAAGTCGGAAACGCGTTTGGAGCTTAGCGTATTTTTTCGTCGCGTAAAACCCGAAAAATTGTCAAATGGCGCTAAAAACCCGAACTTTTGCGTTCCGTTCCAATATCAGACGAAAAAGATCGCGACTTCCGCGGGCGGATAGGACCGCCTTTTCTTGGGGGGCAGTTCGACGTCGAGCGTCTTGAGCTCGTCGAAATCGAAGCGATCGTCCGCTTCAATCGCGAAGGCTGAGCCTTGCGGCGCGCGGTCGCGCAGGACGCGGAGAAGATTGAGCGTCTCGTCTTTGCGGTCGACCCAGAAGTCGTAAGGGGGCGAACAGAAGACAAGCCACGGAACGTCGCGCGGGAGCGCCGCGCGCGAAGACGTTTCGACGGGCGACGTCGGTTGGTCGGAGTCCGTCGCCGCAAGTCGCCGCGCCCAGAAGTAGACGTCGGTCGTGAGTAGCTCTATCTTCGACGAAAGGCCCGGGGATTTCTTCTCAAGCGTCGCGATATTGCGCCGCGTCACGCGGGCGGTCGGGAAATGGACCTCAATCATCGTCGCCGCGACCGCGCCGCGACTGAGCGCCTCGAACGCCAGCGCGCCGGTCCCCGCAAATAAATCGATCGCGCGCTTTCCTTTAGGCGTTTCGCCCAGAAGATTGAAGATCGCCTCGCGAACGCGATCCTTCATCGGGCGGACGCGACGGTCGCCGCCATACTCAAGCTTCGTTCCGCGCAAGGCGCCGCCGATGATTCGCAGACCGACGGCGTCGCGTTCTCCCGGTTCGCTACCGACGTTCTTATTGCGCTTCGAGCGCTCGCGCGGCGCCAATTCGACGGTCGCCTCGACCCAGCGTTCTTCGCCCTTTTTGTTCATCGCGGCGCGCCGCCGTTCTTTAAAGTTTTTCGAGCCCTTGTTCCAGAGATCCGCGTCGGGACCGCCCTGCGCGTCGTAAAAAACGCGTTCCTTCCGTTGGCCCGGTTTGCCGAGTCGCCGGTATATTTCGGCGCTGGAAAGGTAGGGCGCGACGGTCTTCTCGTCGACGCCGGACGCTAGTTCGTCGAGGGCTGCCGGGTTAAACTGCGGGGGGGATTTCTTCTTGGACATTCTTTTACGAATAAGTGGTCGTCGGGGAAAAGTCGCCTTGAAAGGAACTCTTGCGCTCGCTATAATGACGCGTCGGGGCGTGCGCGCGACGTTCGGCTTGCAAAGTTCAAATCTTCGTCGGAGCGAACGAACGCTTGAAAACGCATTTCCGCCCTATTTTATCCGAATTTTCAACACACGCCAGACGTCTAGCCTGGGAGCGACGGAAAAACTTCCGACTGCGCGCGGCGTATCAAGCAACGGACTTGCCATGAAAAAAATAGTCGTTTTCGTCGCGCTTCTTTGCGCGTCGTTTGCATTTTCTAGCGTTTCCGCGCAGGACGCGGCGTCCTCCTCTGCGTTCACGCCGGAAGTCGTCAACCGCGACGACACGCCTGAGTACAAGAGATTCGCCGACGAAATGGTTCAGTATAAGACGGCGCTCAAGAAGCTCCGCAGTCTAAAGGATTCGTATCAGACGGCGTCGGCGGAGCAGAAGGATAAAATCATCGCCGAGTTCACGCCCCTTATCGAGGATACCCAGAAGCGTCAGAAGGAACTCGTGCCCCTCGCGATTACGGCGTACCGTTCGATCGACGGACAGAACGTCGAACTTCGCGCGTTTCTCTGCTCGATGCTTCACTGGCTCGTCGTGGACCGTGAAAATTATGAAGTCGCCTACGTCATTGCGAAGGCGCTTTTTGAGTATCCGCTTCCCGGCGAGAATAGCGACATGCTTTACGGTTTCGCCGCGTTCGCCGCGTTCTGCACGATGAATCTCGACGACGCTAAAGCGTGGTACAAGATCGCCAAAGACAAGGGCGTTATTTCCAAATGCGACCCCGACGATAAGATGCACCTCCAGTACAACCTTGAGCGCGTTCTGCCCGAATATGAATCGCTGTGGGCCAAGGAACAGGAGATTCGTCAGGCGGAAGCGAAAGCCGACAATCTTCCTCGCGTGCTACTCCGCACGTCGAAGGGCGACATTACCCTCGAACTCTTCAAGAACGAAGCGCCGATCGCGACGAACAACTTCCTCTCGCTCGTCAAGTCCGGATTCTATACGGACGTTCCGTTCCACCGCGTGCTGCCCTTCTTCATGGCTCAAGGGGGCGACCCGACGGGAACCGGTTCCGGCGGGCCGGGATACTGCATTAAGTGCGAATGCTACGGCGACGAAGCGCGCAATCACTTCCGCGGCTCGATCGCGATGGCGCACGCCGGACCGAATACGGGCGGCTCTCAGTTCTTCCTGGATTTCGTTCCGACGTCCTTCTTGAATAAGAAGCATACCGTTTTCGGTCGCATCGTCGACGGAATGGACGTCCTTTCGGAAATTCAGCGGATCGATCCGGAACAGGAGTCGGACGTCGCGCCCGACAAGATCATCGACGCGAAGATTCTTCGCGGCGATCCCGAGCCGTTTGACAAACTTCCCGCGCGTTGATTTGTCGTTTCCCTTTTACGACGGCGCGCGACGGTCTGACGCGTCAAGTTTTCGCGACGCGTCGGACGTTCCGCGCCGAGTTTTTGACTCCCTAACGCAGTTTGCACTATGGAAAGCGTCCCAGAAGAACCTCGTCGAACGATTCTCGTTATTGATTCCGATATGAACGCGCGCGCCGCGCTCGTCGCCGCGTTGTCGCGCGCCGGGTACGACGTGATCGCCGCCACGAACGGCGGTCTCGGTCTTAGCATGGCGGAAAGCGCGCGTCCGGACCTTATCATTACCGATCTGGTCGCGGCGCGTCGAAGCGGTTTTCTCGTTATCGAAGCGCTGCGCACGCACGAAGAATATCCGACGCGGATTATCGTCCTCACGAGCGTCGATAGCGAGCGCGGACGGCAGTATGCCGAAGACCTTGGCGTCGACGCGTATATGACGCGCCCCTTTCTTATGGACGACCTTCTCGCGACGGTCAAACGAGTCCTTGAAGACTCCTGAACGGCGTCCTTTTTAAGGATCGACGACGATGTGGAAGAATCGGTATGAGGTCGCGTTTGAACGCTATTTGCGTTTGATACGGCGCCCCTGTCTGTCAAATCGCCAAGAGCGGCGGTTTCTCCTTCCTAACGGCTCGACGCTCAAAAACTTTGACAACATCGTTCAGAGCGTCGACGGTTCCGCGTGGATTGTCGACGTCAAAGGACGGCTCTTTCCAAGCGGCGTTCGGTCGCGTCGGTATTGGAAGAACTGGACGACCCAGGACGACGTCCTCGGGCTGCTGCGCTGGGAAGAGATTCTCAACGCCGGCGGACGGCAATACCGCGACCATTCCGCGTTTGTCTTCGCGTATCGCGTCGTCGGTTCGAAACTTCCGTTGCCGGAGAACAGGCTTTTTCGTTGTTACGGAGAACGTTACGCGTTCTTCGTCGTTCCCGTAAAAACATATCTGACCGAAGCGCGGTTGATTTCGCCGCGCTGGAACACGTATGAAGCGCCGACGGCGCGGTTTCGCGAAATTGCGCGACCCGCGGACGAGTTCTTCGCCGGCGCAAAAATGATCGTCTCTGAAGCGCGTCCCGCGACGCGGCACGTTCGACTGGCGTTTTCCTGACGCGAACAAGGCGCGCCGCTCTTTATCTTCCGCGGTTGAAACGCGTTCTATGCCGTTCCTCGTCGACGTCGCGTTCTGTAACGAGCCTTTGTCAAAATAAAGAACGCCCGCCGCCGCGAGGTCTCTATCGGAGAGCGCGCGACGACGGGCGTTTTGGCGATTCTTTAAATTGAGCGAAAGGCGCCGTTCAAGACGCTTTGCGCGCGGCTCGTTCTTTGTTTCTGCGCCGCGCCTTCTCTACCCAGTAACGCGCGAGCGCTACGAGCGCCCAGAGAATGTTCGCCGCGAAGAGAATATACAGCACGGCGACCTTGTTCGATTCGCCGCCGGTATAGGCGTGACGACCGCCGCCGCCCATGACGAAGCTGAGCCCGTACCACGTCATAATGATCGCGAGCGCTCCGATCGTCGCGCCAAAGGACAGCGCGAAACGACTGCGTCCGCTCAGGCGGCATATATGCAGGACGACGAGGTAGACGAGGAGCGTCACGAGCGCCCAAACCTCTTTCGGGTCCCAGCTCCAGAATCGGCCCCAGCTGAAGTCCGCCCAGCGCGCGCCGAGAATGATTCCCGCCGTCAGGAAGAGCGCGGAACTGCGGAGCATCGTCGCGATTACGGGGGCGACGCGCTCGCAGTATTGCGGATCGATCGCGCGGCTCGTCGTTTGCGTCTGGTAGCGTCCGAAAGCGTAATGCGCGAGGGAAACGAGCGAGACGACCCAAGCGATCGCGCCGAGCGCGTAACTCACGATGATCGCGAGGACGTGGATCGTAAGCCAGAAATTGCTGCGCAGAACGGCGACGAGGGGCTTGATGTTCGGATTGAACTCGACCGAGTTGAAGTACGCGGCGGCGGCGACGAGCGCGGCGATCGTCGCGCTTGCGGTTAGGAACGCGCGCCGTTCCACAACTTCCGCGACGAGCGCCTGACGGCGTGTTCGTCCCGGCGCCGGCGCAATATCGTCGCGGCGCGTGAACGTCTTCGGGAAGAAGAGGAGGGCGAGAAGCGTCGCGACGAATCGGGGCGCGAACCAAACGACGAAGAGGAACGTCGCGAGAACCGCGGCGGCGTCGAGGAAGCCTTGCATCGTTACGGAGTCGACGACGAGCCGTCGAAGCGCGTCAAACGCGCCGCTAGAGACGTCGAGGCTCTTGAGACGCAGCGCGACGCCGCCGTAAATCAACGCGAGCGTCAAAATAACGCGGATTGGCGACATGACGCGCGAGACCTTGCGAATCTCCGGGGCCGCGTCGCGGCAGACAAACGCCGTCGCGCGCCACGCGTCGAGATAGGGGCGGCGCCAGATCGGCGCGAGCGTGTAGAATATCGCGATCGTCGCGATCAGAAACGCCAAGAGCACGACCGTTTCAAACATATTCGCGACCGGCGCCCAGCCCGTGATATACGCGCGCGTCGCGCCGCCGATAAACGCGACGACGCAGCCCGCCGTCAGGAAGAGGAGCCCGAGCGTGAAGAAGAAACGCTCTCCGTCGTCCGTCTTCTTCCCGAGAATCCGGCGAACGCCCTGCCGCAGATACGAGAGTATAAACGCGGCGACCGCGCACGCGCACGCGATCCAGTTCCAGTAGAACGCGTCGAGGTCGTAATAGAAGATTTCCGCGTCGAGCGCGCCCTCGTCGGGATAGCGCGTTTTCGCGAAGTAGGCGACGATCGCGTCGTCGTCGTCGACGGTTTCTCTCGCGAGCGTCTCGCGAGTCGCGGCGCCGCGTTCGGCGAGCTTTCTCATCTCGACGGCGAACGTCTCGAGGGCTTCCGTCACGCGTCCGCCGCGATCGTCGGCGTTTCGATCGCGATACGCTTCGACCGCCTCGAGGAACGCGTCGACTTCAGGACGCGACGTCTCTTGATTCGCGCGCGTTTTGCGGAGCGCCGAAAAGACGTCGTCGAAGGGCGAGACGGGCTCTTGATCCGTCGGGAGCGAGTCGCGGCTTACGAGGGAGTCGCGCTCCTCCGGGTCGACGAATCGCGCATACAGCGGGTCGGGCGACCACAAGAGCGTTTGGAGCGAGACCCACGGGGCGTCTTGCGATTCCGAGGTTCGGAAGACGCGCTCGCGCACGACGGGCGCGACGCGGAGCGATTTCGGTTCTTCCGTCGTGAGCGCGAGCGCCGCCTGTTCGAGGGCTCCGACGATTTCGTCAAGCGCGGAGACCGCTTCTTCGAGCGCTTGACGGTATTCGAGGGAGAACGTCTGCTCCGCCATGATCGCGTCGCGGTGTTCGCGGAGTTCTTCGAGGACGCGACTTGTCGAGTCGACGAGTTTTTCAAAGAGAACGCCGGACGACGACAGCGGATAGCGACGGTAGATTTCGCCAAGGAGCGCGACCTGCCGCGCGAGCGCGAGCGTGTCGCGTCCCGACGGATCGTTGGCGAGCTTCGCGCGCTGGCGCAGCATGTGTTCTTTGTCGTAGAGGGGCGACGTTTTACGAAGCGCGCGTTTTTCGTGAGTCAGCAGACGTTCGAGACGCTTGGCGGCGTCGTCGAGTTTCGTCATGGGGCTGGCTTGGACGCCGTGCGGCGCGGCGCCCATCGCGGGCATGGCGCCGTAGAGAATCTTATTGACGTAAGCGCGGGGGCGCGACGAAGCGCCCTGAGTCGGCGTAAAGACGAGAGAACGCCAATTTGCGAGCCGATCTTCGACTTTGTCGAGCGCTTTGAGAACGTCGGGATCGGCGTCGGGACGCGCGCGGTACGCTTCGACGAGCGTCTTGCTTGAACCGTGCTCCAGCGCGTCGAAATCCTGAGGCGCGAGCCGCCCGCGACGCTGCGCGATTTCGTCCTCCTTAATCTTGAGAACCTGACGCGCGACGACGCTCTTTTCGTCGAGAATAAAGGGGAGCGACTCCCAAAGCTCCGGTTCGGCGAGCCACGAGAAGAGGAGTTCCGCCGGCGTGAATTTGCGTTTGCCGTTAGGAAACGCCAAGCGAATCTGCTCGGCGACTTCGTGCTGCCGCACGACCGTCTTGGCCGCGACGTCGTCGTACCACGCCTTCTGCTCTTCGCGGCTGGCGGCCTCGTCCTTGCCGGAAGGGGCGCCGAGGTCGCGGAGAAATTCTTCAAATTCGGGGAAATTCTGCGGCTTGTCGCTTTCAAGGCGTTCCAGCGCGCTCGGCGGCGCGACGACGACGGGCGTTTTCGCGCCCGTGATCTCGTAAACGAGAATCCGCGCGACCGTGTTCAGCGGCGTCCGGCGTCCGCCGTCGAAAAGGGGAAGCGACCGCCATGCGGACCAGTCGATATGCTCGCGAGCATAGGTTTTTTGCGCGGCGACGACGTGTTCTTGAGCGTCTGGATCGACTTCGTCGCCGCGAAGGGCGGGACGCGCGATCCCCGCGAAGAACGCCGCGACGCAGCAGAGCGCCAGCAGGAGCGTCGTCGAGACTTTGCCCGAGTTCGCGGGCGCCGTCGCGCCTTTCTCCGACGTTTCCGCGTCCTTCGAGTCGCCGCTTGACGGTTTGGCGCCGCGTCCGCGGTAGACGAGAAGCGCGGTTCCCCACACGACGAAGAGACACGCGAGATATTTCAGACCGCGTCCCGGGTCGTCGTTGAGCGCGACGATCGTGTAATACAGGGATTCGCGCGGCGCGTCTTCGCCGGGGAGCAGTTTGCCTTTGACGACGTCGTCAAACTCTTTGTCGCCGGGCTTGTAAGGTCCTCTGAAGGAATCTTGGTAGGCCCAATAGACCTTTGAGGAACCGGGGGCCTTCAGCACGCCGGGGCGGTTCATCTGAATCAGAACGTCCTTTTCCGCGTCGGTCGCGACGGCCTCGGCGCGTTCCTCGGGCGTCGTTTCTTTCGGAAGAAGTCTAATAAGGCTCGCGAAGGACGCGGGCGTCGAGGAGCCCGGCTCGTAGGTCGGCGTGAATTTCTTGACGTAAAGGGCGACTCCGAGATCGATTTCACGGTCGGTCAGGCTGATTTGGGCGCGCCGCGTCTTGGACGCGACCGTCTTGGTAAAATATCGGATCTGCGTTTGATCGACGCTTTCGAGCGGAATCGTTCGGAGCCAGAAAATTTCCGAAACGTCGTCGAGCGTGACGCGCAGTTTGAGCTTCCCGTAGAAATCGCTCGCGTTGTCTTTCGAGAAAAGAGTCGGGAGGAGCCGCGCGCCGATTTCGTCCTGGAGCGCGAACGAGTCGAGCGTAAAGGAAACGAGCCGATCGTCTGTCGCCGCGGTATCGCGAGAATCGAGCGCGACGGTCGCGGCTTTTAACGTCCCCGCGACGTCGTCGAGCGCCGTTGTATCAAGGGCGCCCGCGGCGTAGAATCCGGACGCGCCGTAGCGATATTGAATTGTTCCGTCGCTTCCCTGCATGAGTTCAAGACGCGGCTTGTCGACGTTTTTCGCCCATTTTCGCCCGTAAACGTTGTCTTCGTCCGTCTTCGGAACGGTCCAGAGGGCGCCGTAGACGCGTCTTGATTCGGGGTAGCGGTTGCGTTCGGGGAGTTCTGAGAAGAGCGTCGTTTCGACCGCGTCGCCTTGGGGAGATTCAAGCGTCAACACGGCGGTGACGCCTTGGAGTTCCTCGACGCCTTGAACCTGGGTCGGCGTCATATTGAACGCGAGGACGCGCCATTTTGAATCGCCGAGTTTGACCCGCTGCGCGAGTTCCTTGACCTCCGTCTCGCGTCGCGAGGTTTCGTCGAGCGACTTTTCGAGCGTTTCGATCAGCTCCTGCGACGACGCGGCGACGCGTTCAAGTCGCGCCCACGTCGCCGTGAGGTAGTTGAGCGTTCGGAGCCGCGTGAATTCGCGGAGCGTCGCTTGATAATCGTCGAACCCTTCGCCGGGACGTCCGTCGGGATCGGTCGCGGCGTCGGCGGCGTTCGCGAGTTTGTCGCTGAGTTCGCGGAGTTTCCGATCGCTCTCCTCGAGCGTTTCGTTCGTCGTCGCCTGAAGCGGCTTGAGCCGCGCCGCTTTCGTCGCGGCGTCGGCGGAATCGGCGTCTTGCGCGTATCGAGCCGAAACGCGGCTGACTGCGGCGTCGGGCCCGCTCTCTTCCTGCGCGGGCTGAGGCTCAGGTTCGCTCGGCGATTCCTCCGCGGCGGGCTGGGGGGCTTCGGAAGGCTCTTCGACGGTCGGGGCGGGGTCGTTCGGCTGGTTTTCTTCGACGGCTTGCGCGTCGGGTTGCGCTTCTTCCGGCGTCGGTTCTTCCGCAGGATTTTCAGACGCTTCTTGCGGTTGCGATTCGACGGGCGCCGGTTTCTCGGGCTCTTCGGGAATCTCCGCGTTTTCGACGTATTCGCGTTCCTGACTCAGACGTCGGGAGATTTCTTCGCGCTGGACGGCGAGCGTCTGCTCTTGGTTTTCAAGGTCGCCGTACTGGGCGAGTTTCGCAAGGTCGTCGAGGGCAAGGTCGAACCGTTCGCCGTCGAGCATGAGGACGACGCGATCCGTCTCGCCGTTTTCGGGGACGGCGCGGGCAAACGCCGCCGCTTCGGCGCTTCCTTCGGCGAGCACATAGACGACGCGGATTCCGTCGTCAAGCGTCGCGCGCTGCGATTTTCGCGTCGTGGCGAGCGGATCGCCTCCGATCATGGCGGCTTCGAAGGGGAACGCGAGCGTTAGATTCTTAGCGACGTCCTTGCCGTCGCGGTCGCGAACGAGGAGCGACGCGGTCAGGTCGGGGACGGGCGCGTAGTCGGCGCAGGTCGCGTATTCGAGCGCTTCGATTTTGAGTCCGTCGGCGTCGTAGAGGACGCCGGGCTTTGCGCGGCGCGCGAATTTCGACGCGAAATAGGCGCAGCGCTGGCTAACGGCGGACGCTTTCTTTCCGAGACGGTTGAAGAATTTGGTTTCGGGTTTCGTCGCGAGAATCGGGTCGGAGACGTCGGCGCGCCAGAGTTCTGCGGACGTTTGGTCGCGCCAGTTGAGAGGGCCGCCGGAGAAGGGGATTTCGACGTCGGTCGCGTTCGGCGCGGGGGCGTCGCCCTCTTTCGGCGCCGCCGCGTCAAAATCGACGAGCTGAACGCGCAGGAGTCTTGAGTCGACGTCGATCGCCTTTTCCGTCGAGGTTCCTTCCGCGATCGCGGCGCGGGCGCGCGAACTTCGCGTCGCGGTGACAAGACACCCGACGATCAGTAGAACGACGCCGACGTGCGCGATGAAGAAGGGCGCGAGCGCGCGGTTGACGCGCAGTTTCCCGTCGACGCGCAGGACGAGTTTCGGAATCCTCGCGAGCGCGGAGCAGGTCAGATTGAACGCTAGGATTGCGATAAGCGCGTAAAACCATGGGGACGCGTAAACGAGATACTGCGCGGCGGGCGTTCCCATTTCGCGTTCGAGGAACGTCGCCCACCCCATGACGATCGCGAGGAGCGTCATAAGAGCGATTCCGAGAGGGATCGCGCCGCAAAACTGAAACGTAGCGCGTAACGCCCGACCCACAGAACGATTCGACGCAGACATTGCGTTCTCCGTATGAATTCTTTGCCCCAAGCCGGGGCGACGTCGTTATAAAAAACGACCGACAAAAAGGACGTTCGTCGATTCGTCGGTCGCAAGACCCAAAAGCGCTGTCGGACGGCGGTTTGACCGTTTACACGACGAAGTATAGGATCGTCGCGACGAGCGCGAGGAAGAAGAAAAGCCAGAACGCGACGCGGAGCGCGTGACGAACGAGCTTTTTCGGCTCCTCGTTGCGCGACGCCGCGTAGCAGAAGGAAAAGGCGAGCGCGAGCGGAATCGCGAGCCACATCTGCGGAAAGGTCAATAATCCGAAGAGAAGGGGCGCGTCGAACACTTTTCAGTCTCCGTTCTAAGGCGTTGGATCGAACCGTCAGTTTTTAGGAACGATGCGTTCGAAGGGCAGATACGGTCGCAGCGCTTCCGGCATGACGATCGTCCCGTCTTCACGCTGTCCCAGCTCGAGCACGGAAAGGAGCGCGCGGCTGATCGCGACCGCGGTGCCGTTGAGCGTGTGGAGGTACTGCGTTCCCTTTTCGCCCTTGACCTTGAATCGCGCGTTCAAGCGTCGCGCCTGGTAGTCGGTGCAGTTCGACGTGCTCGTGACCTCGCCGTACGCGTCGCGCCCCGGCATCCACGCTTCAATATCGTATTTGCGGTACGCGGGCCCGCCGAGGTCGCCCGTGGCGGTGTCGACGACCTGATAGGGAACCTCGAGGTCGTCGAAGATTTCACGTTCGATCGCGAGCAGTTCCTGATGAAACGCTTCGCTTTCTTCCGGACGGCAGAAGACGAACATTTCGACCTTCGAGAACTGGTGGACGCGGTACAGCCCTCGGGAAGCGCGACCCGCCGCGCCCGCCTCGGTGCGGAAGCAGTGGCTTACGCCGCAGAGTTTGAGGGGAAGACGGTCCGCGTCGATCGTCTCGTTCGCAAGGACGCCGCCGAGCGTGATTTCCGCCGTCGCGATCAGGCTCAGATCCGTATTTTCGATCGAATAGATTTGAGTCTCGTTTCCGCGCGGGATATATCCCGTTCCCTGAAGCACCGAATTCTTCGCCAGGTCGGGCGTGATCGTCGGCGTAAAACCTTTCTTTACGAGCTTATTGATCGCGAACTGTTCGAGTGCGAGCTCAAGCAGCACGGCTTCGTTCTTGAGGAAATAGAAGCCCGCGCCCGCGACGCGCGCGCCGCTTTCAAAATCGATCAGGTCGAACTTCTCGCCGAGTTCAACGTGGTCGAGCGGCTTAAATCCTTCCGACCATTGCGGTTTCGGCGTCTTGCCATAACAAACGACCGTGTTAGACCCGTCGTCTTTCCCGATCGGGCAGTCGGGGTGCGCCATGTTCGGAATAGAGCGCTGGATTCGGTCGAGTTCGGCTTCCGTTTCCCGAACGACCTGCTGGAGCGCGGCGAGTTTTTCGCGGACGAGACGTCCCTCTTCTTTCTTGGCTTCGCGTTCCTCCGGAGTCGCGCACTTGCCGATCGATTTAGAGACGGCGTTCGCCTCCTGGTTGCAGGCTTCGACTTCGCGCTGCTTTTCGCGGCGTAATAGCTCTAACTCGACGAAGCGATCGACGTCGGCGACGACGTTCCGATTCCGGCAGTTGAGTTTGACGGCGTCAACGTTTTCAAGGATGAATTTACGGTCAAGCATTGCGACATATCCTGTAAAAAAACGAACTCGCGCGTGCGCGCGGCTCACTGTTTTCGACGACGGCGACGCGAATCGCCGTCCCATTATTATAGCGTGTCTTAACGCTTTGAAAAGACGAACGACGCGAGGGCGTCGCGTCGCGATTAACTTCTACGCGCCTTTGACGCGCGCGCGTCTTCTATCGCTTTTTCGCAGCGGCGGCGACGACCGGGGTCGGACGCGTCGTCGCGCGCGAGCCAGAGCGTTTTGACGATCTTTTCCGCCTGTTCGGGGTCGCCGAGACGGCAGTATATTTTTACGGTTTCCTCTTTGGCGTCCCACCATTCTTTGGACGCCTCCGGCAGGAGCTCGGCGACGTCGCTCCAGGCGACGAGCGCGCGCCTCAGCGTTTTCTCGTCCTTTTGCGCCGTGAGAATTCTTGCGACGCCGCGCGCGACGGCGACGTTTTTCGGGTCGTTCTTGCGGAGCCGCGCGAAGAGGTTGAGCGATTCTTGGGCGCGGTTCAGGAGTCTGAGCGCGTCGGCGCGGAGAACGTCGGCGCGGGGATTGGCGTCGGTCGCGGAGGGGAGCGCGTCGAGGACGAACTGGGCGAGTTTCTTGCGCGCTTCGGGCTTTGCGTTCTGCGCGAGCGCGAGGGTTCGTTCGAGCGTCGCGAGGTCGAGGTCGGCGTCGGAGGTCGCGTCGCTGAGAACGGCGACGACCGCGTCCTGCGCGTCGTTTGCGAGCGCGAGAGAGAGACGCGCCGCGTCGACTTTCGCGAGCGCGTCGGCGTCGCCGGGATCGACCGCGCCGCGCCATGCCGCAAGGAGTTTCGTCAGCGAAGGGACGAAATCGGGGGCGCGCGCGACGTCGGAATTCGACGCGAGGTCGAAGAACGCGGCGAGAGTTGCGGAATCGCTCGGGGCAAGGCTGTCGAACCGCGTCGCGTCGAGGCGCCGGGCAAGTTCGGCGAGCGTCGGCGCGGCGCCGGAGGAAGGCGTGGCGCCGGAGAGCCGGTCGTAGATTCGCGTAAGCGCGAGGGCGACGACCGCGTTAGGGTCGGCGTTTGCGTCGGCGCGGGCGGCGTCAATCTGCGCGTCGGAGATCGCGCGTTCGAGCGCGAGCGCGTCGGGGAACCGCGGGTCGTCCGCGGTTACGTAATCGAGCGCGCGCCGGGCGTCGTCGAACGCGCCGTCCGCGAAGGAGCGTCGGGCGAGGTCGAGCGCGAATTCGGCGCGATTGGCCGCGTTCGGGAAGAGCTTGAGGTATTCGAATCGGGCAAAGGGGTCGTCTTCGCCGAGCGATTCGCGATATTCGAGCGCGAGCAGCATGAACGCGTCGGAACCTTCCGCGTTTGGCTTTTCGCGAGCGAACGATTCGAAGCGTCGCGCCGCGTCGCGCCGGAGCCGCGTTTCGTCGTCGGGATCGGCGAACTGCTTTTCGCGAACGATTTTGTCGACGAGCGCGGCGGCGGAGACGGCGAGGCGATAGTATTCGTCGACGTCGCCGGCGTCGCGGGCGGCCTTTGCGGCGCGGTCGTACGCGTCGAGCGCGTCGCGCCATCGCCGGGCGTGGAACGCTTCCTGCGCGGCGATTTCGAGCGTCCGCCAGTCTCCCGAGGTTTCGCCCGCCGCTTGGGCGAGCCGCCGACAACGCGCGCGGAACGCGTTGGCTCCGACGAGACGCGAGACGCGCCGCGCTTCGGCGACGAGCGTTTCGCGGTCGAGTCGCGGCGCCGCGTCGTCGGAGTCCGCGAGGCGTTCGACGTCTTGACGCGTCGGCGTTTTGGGGGCGACGCGCCAGTAGAGTTCGGCGCGCGCGAGGTTGAGTTCGTCAAAGGGGTCGTCGAAGGTCTCGTCGAGGCGCTTGGCGTTTTCGGGGAAGGGCGCGTCGAGAAGATCGACGTTCTGCGTCGCCTGACGGAGCGCGTCCGTCTCCTTGCCCTCCGCCTGAAGGAGTTTGAGTTCGAGCGCGACGAGCGCCGCGGCGATTTCTCGGGGCGCCTCGGGATCGTCGGCGCGCGATTTAAGCGCGGCGAGAATCGCGGCGAGGCGGCGGGACGCGAGTTCAAGGTCGCCCTTCGCCCTCGCGGTCTCGACGAGGAGCGCCGACGCGAAAAACCAGTACGCGTCTCGGTCGGCGCGCGAATTCTTCTCAAGCGCGGCGGCGAATCTTTCCGCATGGGCGACGCGCTGGTCGTCGGCGAGGTTCGCGAGCGTCGATTTGGCGTGCCAGTAGAGGAAGGGACGCGCGTCCTTGACGGAGAGCGTTCGCGCCAGGTATTTCGTGAGTTCGAGCGCGGAATCGAGCGCGGCGGAATTCGGCGCGGAGTCGCGATTGTCGCCGAATTCGAGTTCCAGCGCGCCGAGCGCGTAGAACGTCCTGGCGAGCGCGAGCGCGTAGCGTTTTTCGAGGTCGGAAAGGGTCTCCGCCGCGGCGAAGAATTCGAAATTGTCTTTTCTGAAGTCGGCGCCTTCGACGAGGTCGCGAATCCTGCCGACGCGACGGATCGTCTCGTCGCGTCCCGACGGCGTTTCGAGGTTCGCCGATTCGAGCGCGGCGCGGAGCGCGAGGACGCCGAAGCGACAGCGGACGTCTTTCGGCGCGGCGGTCGCGAGAGTCTCGACGTTGGCGAGTTCGACGTCGGCGAGCGCGGGGACGCCGCGATTGAGAAGCGTTTCCGAAAGGTCGAGCGCGAACGTGAAGGGGTCGTTTGCGACGGGCGTCCACGCGGCGCTCGGCGCGTCTGCGCGGAGATCGGACGCGGCGACGGCGACGAGGACGGTCGCGACGAGAACGGAGGCTCGAAATCGATGGAAAACGCCTTGCATGGCGACGCTCCGCATAGGAGGGAGGGGGTGGAGGAGTTAAAGCGCGAGCGATTCAGGGGACGCGGCGAATTTGATTTTACCGAGCCCAACGCGGCGCGCGCAGTCGTAGACGTCGAGGACGCGCTCGAGGGGAACGTCACGCTCGGGCGCGACGACGACGGGCGTGTTGGAATCGATTTCGCTCAGGGAGTCGAGAAGCGCCTCGACCTCGGCGATCGACGCGACGCGTTTGCCGTCGACGGAATACATGACGTTGCGGCTCGGCATGACGAGGACGCGCACGACAATCTTGCCGAGGTCGCGTTCCTGCTGAGGAATCCTTTCGTTCGCGACCGCGCCGGGAAGGTTCAGGTTCGTCGGCAGCGTTTTCTCCGGCTTCTTGAAATCGGCGGTGCAGACGAAGAAGATGAGCAACAGGAAGATAACGTCGATCATCGACGTTAAATTGAGCTCTAGCGATTCGTTCGCGGCGACGTGATTCGGCTGTTTCATGACGTTTTTGATTCGTCCGAATGGAAAAAGGAGGCGCGTTTGCGCGCGCCCGGACGGCGGACGTCATTGTGGCGAAAAAGAGGCGCGGCGTCAAGACGCGGCGTCGTGTTCAAGTTAGATGAAGAAAGAGCGCGGCGGTTACGAGCGCCGCGGTTTCGACGCGGTATACCTGCCGCCCGAGGTCGAGAGGAATCCAGCCGCACGCCGCCGCCGACTGAACCTCTTCGGCGGAAAAACCGCCCGCGGGCCCGATCGCCGCAAGAACGCCGCGCGGCGCGCGAGCTAAACGCGAACGAACCAACTCTTGGAACCCCGTCTGCCCGAAGTCTCCGTCGGAACGCGGGTGCGCGACGACTCGAACGACGTCGTCGCCGGGCCGGAATTCGTCGAAGAGTCCGAATCCGTCGAAACGCTCCCGCAGACGTCGCGCCTGAGGCGAAAGCGCGTTCTCGTCCTTGAGGCGCGCGTCGAGAAGTTCCGCAAGCGCCGACAGTTCCGAGACGGCGAGCGCCGGCGTAATCGACATGAGACGCAGCCGTCCGCACTGTTTCGACGCTTCCAGCGCGTGACGCTCGAGCCGTTCGCGGACGCCTTCGTCGACCTTGACGTCGGAGCGGCGACTTTCGAGGGGGACGACGCGCCGAACTCCGAGTTCGCAGAGCTTTTCGATCGCCCACTTTTGGCGATCGCCTTTCGGGAGCGCGAGGAGAACGGTCGCCGCGACGTCGGGCTCGCGATCGTCTTCGCGCGATTCGAGAATTTCAAGTTCCACGACGTCGCGCGCGACCGTGAGAATTCTGCCGCGAAATTCGTAGCCGGAGCCGTCGAAGAGCGCGACTTCGTCGCCCGGTTTGCCGCGCATGACCTTCGCCAGATGCCGCGCTTCCGCGCCGGTAAGGACGCCTCGTCCCTGTCGCAGCGCGCTCGCGTTTTCCGGCGCGACGTAATACAAGTCGCTCATCTTCGTTTGCGTCTCCGTTTCGCAAGCCTCGAACTTTCACGCCGCGCGAGGCGGACGGTCGTCAGTAGAGAAGACCGACCTTGAGATAGACGGCGTTTCTGGGATCGTAGAGTTTTCCGTTCTTCGTCTTCATCTCGCGTCCGAACGCGCCGCCGACTTCAAAGGAGCCGCGAAGTCGCGTCGGGCAGTCGAAGGAGACGCCGACGCCGACCTTGTAGTCGCTGTAGTCCATGTTGAACGTGTGCTTGTTTCGAACGAGCATGACGTCGTCGTGAACGAGCCAGCGCTGACTCGTGAGATCGCCGTGGACGAAGAGCCACCAGTCTGTTTCGTTGACTTTCGTGAGATAATGGTCCCAGCGGGGATTCGGGAACGCCATGCGCAGATGGTTCTGCGGGTTCGGCGTGTAGTCGATTCCGACGATCGGGATCAGCTTATATTTAATCGCGTCGAGATAGGCGACGCCGCCGAAGAGCTTGACCTGTTTCTCGTTGTCGATCGGAAGCCCGATTTCGGCGCGGCCCTTGAAATAGATCGCCTTGCTCGTAACTCTGTGAAAGGACGCGCCGAGGCCGATTGAAAAATCGACGTGCGCTTCGATATCGTTGTAGTTCGCGAGGAACGTCGTCGTGAGTCCCGTGTCGAAAAAGTTCTCGTGCCCTTTTTTGTAATCCTTCGAGAGATACAGGTAGTCGTAGGTGAAGTGCGGCGTCAGCAGGAAATATCCGTTGTTCATATTGTTGACGCTCTGCATCGTCTTACACGGTATCGCGAAGAGGAGTCTCGCGTTGAGTTCGTGAGTTCCCAGCCCGTGCTTTTTTCCGCTCGGGACGAACATATAGTATCCCGAGAGTTCCTGACGGTATTTGAAAATCTTCTGGAACGTCGTCGGCTCGCCGTTAGAGGGCGTGATCGGCTTGGGGTCGAACGGCTCGTCGTTTCCGACGACGGGAGGCGCGACGACGCCGGAAGTCGCGCTGGAGATCGTCGAGGCGCCGATCGTGGAGGTCGAAGTCGGAGATTCCGCCGGAGGAATGATCGAATTCGCGCTTTGACCGCGAAAGACGACGTCGTCGCCGAGACACGCCGCGAGAAACCCGGAAACGGGACGCGACGGTTGAGAAAACGCTTCTTCGTCGTCTTCCGGGACGTAGTAAACGACGTAATCTTCCTCTTCGTCGTCGCCATGATCCAGCCCGGCGAACGGGAAAAGACCGTTTTGCAGCGACGACGCGACGTCGTAAACGGGACGCGGCTCGCCTTCGTCGTCGGCGTTCGCGGGGCGAACGCCGAGAAGAAACGTCGCGCACAGACTTAGCGCGACGGCGAGACTTAGCCGGCTAACGACCGATAAAGAGCGCATTATGACGACTTCCTGTATATAACGACCGCTCTATGCGGGATATGATTTCTGAATCGACGGCTCGGTCCTCCATGACGCGACCCGTCGAAGGATAACAAATGGACGGGGCGCGCGTCAAGCGCATTTTTTCCTCGACGGCGGCGGTTGAACGACGCGAGGAGGACGGGCTTTTGTATAAAACCGAAAATTTTTGACGTTTTTGACGGCGCCTCGTCTTGAAAGGGGCTTCAATTTCTGTAGAATTAAACAGCTACCATGCGTACTAAGCGATTGAGTTTCCGGAAAGGAATCTCGGTCTGCTGCGACATATTTTGGCGTGGGGAACGACGAGGCGCGAGGCGGGCGCCGACGCGTCGTGCGTTCTCCGTTTTTAGGCGCGCGTTCCGCGACGACGCGGGCGCGGCGTATTTTATTCACCCCGTTTTTTATTTGGGGCTTGCGGCGTCGCGACGGGCGTCGCGCGCGTCCTTTGAGACGCGGTTCGCAAGCCGGGTAAAGACGCCCACTA
>Ga0256407_10006214_pt1 | contig 18585 bp, 15 predicted proteins | sample RumenRJG_04DNA_FD_193489 | JGI IMG/M metagenome (GOLD analysis project Ga0256407, IMG submission 193489) | Bovine rumen microbial communities from Lethbridge, Alberta, Canada - RJG_04 | ecosystem: Host-associated > Mammals > Digestive system > Stomach > Rumen | place: Canada: Alberta...
CCGATCATGGGGAACAGCACATCCATGGCGCGAACGGTCTTGCCGTCCTCGTTCTGCTTCATGTAGAAGGCCTTGATCTCACGCGGATAGTCGGTCAGGATGACAGGGCGCTTGAAGTGCTCCTCGACGAGGTAGCGCTCATGCTCGCTCTGCAGGTCCACACCCCATTCCACGGGGAACTCAAACTTCTTCTTGGCCTGCTTAAGGATTTCGATGCCCTCGGTGTAGGTCAGGCGCACGAACGGCTCCTTCAGGACGCTGTGCAGGCGCTCGATCAAGGTGTTGTCAAACATCTTGTTCAGGAACTCCAGGTCGTCCTGGCAGTGCTCCAGCGCGTAGTTGACACAGAACTTGATGAACTCCTCGGCCAGGTCCATGTTGTCGGTGATGTCATAGAAGGCCATCTCGGGCTCAATCATCCAGAACTCGGCCAGGTGGCGCGGCGTGTTGCTGTTCTCGGCACGGAAGGTGGGGCCGAAGGTGTAAATCTCGCCCAGCGCGGTAGCGCCCAACTCACCCTCGAGTTGGCCCGACACGGTCAGGCTCGTGGACTTGCCGAAGAAGTCCTTCGTGTAGTCGGTCTTGCCCTCCTCGGTCTTGGGCAGGTCGCCCAGGTCGAGCGTGGTCACCTGGAACATGTCGCCGGCACCCTCGCAGTCGCTGGCCGTGATCAGCGGCGTGTGCAGGTAGAAGAAGCCCTTGTCGTTAAAGAACTTGTGGATGGCAAATGCCAGATGGTGGCGGATGCGGAAGACCGCACCGAAGGTGTTGGTGCGCATGCGCAGGTGAGCCTTGGTGCGCAGGAACTCCAGCGTGTGGCCTTTCTTCTGCATGGGATAGTCGTCGGCGCACGTGCCGTAGATCTCGATGCTCTGGGCCTGGATCTCCACGGTCTGGCCCTTGCCCTGTGACTGGACGAGCAGGCCCTCGACATGCAGGCTGGCGCCTGTCGTGATGGGACGCAACTCCTCCTCGCTGAACTTCTCGAGGTCAACGACAATCTGCAGGTTGTTGATGGTCGAGCCGTCGTTCAACGCGATGAACTGGACAAACTTGTTACCACGGCGGCTGCGTACCCAGCCCTTGACACACACCTGCTGACCCACCAATGCGGGATCAAAGATATCAACGATTTTTGTTCGTTTCAAAGCCATTGTCTTTTATAGTTGTTTTCCTGTTATCTCCTTCGCTGTAAAACCTCTCGCTAAGCCGCTAAGAATGATTGTCGTCATTGTTAAACAAACTTGGTGTCTTAGCGTCTTAGCGTGAGTTTTTTGATCGAAGTTGTGTTATGTTTATTCAAATGAGTTCTGCTTCAAGAAGTTCACCTCTTCCTGGGTCAGGTAACGCCAGCGCCCGCGGGGCAGGTTCTTCTTGGTCAAACCGGCGAAGTAAACGCGGTCGAGTTTCACCACATGGTAGCCCAGCGATTCAAAGATGCGGCGCACGACGCGGTTGCGGCCCGAGTGGATCTCGATGCCGGCCTGCTTGCGGTCGGTGGGGGAGACATAGCTCACGGCATCGGCGTGGATGGGACCGTCGTCGAGCTCAACGCCGTCGGCGATGTGCTGCATGTCCTCCTCGCTGATGGGCTTGTCGGTCCACACCTGGTAGATTTTCTTCTTGACATATTGGGGGTGGGCGAGTTTGGCTGCCAGGTCACCGTCGTTGGTGAGCAGCAGCACGCCCGTGGTGTTGCGGTCCAGTCGGCCCACAGGATAGATGCGCTCTTCACAGGCACCCTTCACGAGGTCCATGACGGTCTTGCGGCCGTTGGGGTCGTCGCTGGTGGTGACGCAGTCCTTGGGCTTGTTGAGCAGGATGTAGCACTTCTTCTCGGTGGTCACAACCTCGCCGTTGTACTTCACTACATCCTTGGGAGTGATCTTCATGCCCAGTTCGGTAACGACAGCATCGTTGACCATCACAAGACCCTTCTGGATATATTCGTCAGCCACACGGCGCGAGCAGATGCCTGCATTGGCCAGGAACTTGTTCAGGCGAACCTCCATGTTGGGATCGATTGCGGGCTCCTCGTAGATGATGCGTTGGGGCTTGGGAGTGAAGCGCATCTGGGGCTTGGGACCCTGGCGCTTGGGACGCTGCTGGTAGCCGCCCGGACGCTGCTGGTAGCCGCCCGGACGCTGCTGATAGCCACCGGGGCGCTGCTGGTAGCCACCCTGGCGCTGCTGATAGCCGCCTTGACGGGGCTGATAGCCGCCCTGGCGCTGCTGGTAACCGCCCTGACGAGGCTGGTAACCACCCTGACGCTGCTGATAGCCACCCTGGCGCTGCTGGTAACCACCCTGACGGGGCTGATAGCCGCCCTGACGGGGCTGATAGCCACCGGGGCGCTGCTGGTAGCCGCCCTGATGTTCAGAATTCATGTTGTTGCCTTCGGCATTGGTGTCTTGCTCGCCGGCAGCCTGGGGCTGCTGGTAGCGCTGCTGATAACGGGGTTGATAGCCGCCCTGGCGCTGGTAACCACCCTGGCGGGGCTGATAGCCGCCCTGACGCTGGTAGCCGCCCTGACGCTGGTAACCGCCCTGGCGGGGCTGATAACCTTGTCGCTGGTAGCCACCTTGACGGGGCTGATAACCTTCTTGCTGCTGATAGCCTTCGGTGTGATTGGCTTCATCTCCCTGGTTGGCAGGCTCGTGGGAGGTGTACTCTACTTTTTCATAGCGGCCGTTTTCCAAATTCTCATCGAGATTGGCATTACTTTCACCGATTCTTGGCCTTTTCGGCTTCTTGAGATTCTCGTCCATCGTAGTCTGATAGTTTGTTGGTTAGAGTTTGATCGTAAAAATTTGATAATAACTAAATAATGTAGTGGCCTCGCGGCCGATAACACTCATAATGGGTTTGACAGTACTTTTGTCTTCTTTTGATGGTGGGCAGTGAGGGATTCGAACCCCCGACCCTCTGCTTGTAAGGCAGATGCTCTGAACCAACTGCGCTAACTGCCCCGGTTTGTTCGCCTAATTGCTCTGCAAAATTACGCTAAACTTTCTGATTGCCCAAACTTTTAAGGAAATTTTTCTATAAACAAGCCCGAGTAACCTGTCGGTGCCCCGGGCTTGTCATGTCGTCGTTAGAACAAAACTCCTAACTTCTAACTCCTAACTCCTAACTGAATTAAAGGTTGGGGTTGATTTTGTTCCACTCGCTGATGGGAGGCACGATGCCCAGGTCTACCAACTCGTCGCGCATCTTGCACAGGTGCTCATAACTGGCGTCGAGTCTGGCGTTCTCGCTGGGAATTCCCTGAGGCACCTTGTAGGATGCGCCGTTCTCGTCGAGCGTGGTGTCCATAGCCATCATGATGTGGTTGTACTTGTCGTTGTTCACATAGGTGCCTACGGGGTAGTTGAACTTCTCACCGCCCATAGCAGCACGGATCATCTCTACCGACAGGTAAGCGGGGCTCTGGAACGAACTGCGGCCACGCAGTTTGATGATCTGGGCGCCACCCTTGGTGACATCGGTCTTCATCTGTTCCCACTCCTCAACGGGGAACTCGGGGGTGCCGACGATGTCGGTCAACTTACGGCCGTCAATCTCAACATGGCTGCCGAACACTGCCATCTGCTCGCCATGGCCGCCATAGGTGGCGCAACCGGTGATTTCGCTCTGCATCACACCGAACTTCTTGGCCAGCGCGCTCTGCAGACGTGTGGTGTCAAGGGCGGCAAGCGTGGTCACCTGGCAAGGCTTCAAGCCGCTGTAAAGCAAGGTAACAAGACCCGTCAGGTCGGCGGGGTTGAAGATGATAACGACATGCTTCACGTCGGGGCAATAGGTCTTGATGTCCTTGCCCAGGCCTTCGGCGATCTCGCAGTTGCCCTTGAGCAGGTCCTCACGGGTCATACCCTCCTTGCGGGGAGCACCACCGCTCGAAATGATGTATTTAGCATCGGTAAAGGCTTCTTTGGCATCGGTGGTGGCGACGATATTCACGTCACCGAAACCGCTCTGGCGCATTTCCTCGGCTACACCCTCGGGCGAGAATACGTCATAGAGGCAGATGTTTGTTGTCAAGCCCATCATCAGGGCGGTCTGTACCATGTTTGAGCCAATCATGCCGGCAGCGCCGACGATGACCAATTTGTCATTTGTTAATGCCATAATGTTATGTTTTTTAATCTTTTAATGTTGATTCTTCGAAATTTTACCAGTGCAAAGGTACTCTTTTTTAAGCACTGATACAAGCAAAATGCAACATATAATGATTAAATATTGTGAAATAAGCCGCAATGCGTGGCAAAATGACTAACTTTGCCCTCACTTTTAACGATAAGCATCATGGAACAGGAATTTGCTTCACGTTTGTTGGAAACGGCGGTCAGCGAGTTCGCCAAACTGCCGGGCATCGGGCGCAAGACGGCGCTCCGCCTCGTGCTGCACCTGCTCAAGCGTGACGAGCAGGATGCCGTCGCTTTTGGCGAGGCCATCATGCGGCTGCGGCGTGAAATCCGTTACTGCAAGGTGTGCCACAACATCAGCGAGACCGAGGTGTGCCCCATCTGCGCCAACCCCTCGCGTGATGCCTCGACCATCTGTGTCGTCGAGAATGTCAAGGATGTGATGAGCATCGAGAACACCCATCAGCATAACGGCCTGTACCATGTGCTGGGTGGACTCATCTCGCCCATGGACGGCATCGGGCCTGCCGACATTGAGGTCGACAGCCTCGAGCAGCGCGTCAAGGAGGGCGGCATTAAGGAAGTCATCCTCGCCCTGAGCGCCACAATGGAGGGCGACACTACCAACTTCTACATCTTCCGCCGCCTGGCGCCCTATCCCGATGTGAAAATCACCATCTTGGCACGCGGCGTCAGCGTGGGCAACGAAATCGAGTACACCGATGAGTTGACCCTGGGCCGCAGCATCATGAACCGCACCCTCTTCAGCGACACATTCCACAAAGAATAACCCAGATATTTAAAAACAAGAAAAACAATAATGACAATTTTAAAAAATGATTATCAATCAATTGTATTTATTGTGTTTCTTGTTTTCCCTTTATTTATACGATAGTTGTAGTGATAGTTTTTAAGATGGCCGACAACGATTTTGCATACCGCCAGGAGGACGCCGAGAAGCGCCGACGCCGCCGTGAGGCCGAGCGACAGCGCCGCCTGCGCCACGCCCGTGAAGAATACATCAAGAAGAAAAACCAATCACAGGAATAGTCCCCACTCCCTATGATTTTGCCGTAACCCTCTTTAACCATTAACCTTTAACCATTAACCATTAACCAGCGAGCGCAGCGAGCACATCGTTGGCAAGGGCGAGGACGCGTGCGGTGAACTCGTCGGGCGAGAGTGTGCTCGAGAGCCAGTGGATGGGGGTGCCGCGCTTTTCCATGCCGCGGAACCAGGTCATCTGGCGCTTGGCGAACTGGTGGATGGCGATTTCCAGTTGGCGGAACATCTCCTCCTCACTTAATTGGCCGATGACATATTGTGTGACGAATTTGTACTCCAGGCCGTAGTAGATCAGGTCCTCGGGGTCGATGCCCTCGTCGTTGATGAGGCGGCGCACCTCGTCGACCATGCCTTCGTCAAGGCGGGCCCGCAGGCGGCGGCTGATGCGTTCACGCCGTGTGTCGCGGTCCACCTCCACGCCGATAACCAGCGCGTTTTCCATGGGGTGGGGTTCGGTGAGGGCTTTCAGTTCGGGATGCAGTTCGTAGTAGCGGCAGATTTCGATGGCGCGTGTGGCGCGAGCCACGCTGTCGATGTCACTGTTGTTGCGCAGGGTCTTCATCGTCTTCAGCAGGGCCGTCAATTCCTCCAATGACTTGCCCGCCAACTCGGCTCGAAGTTCCTCGTTGCGGGGCACGGGCGGCAGTTTGATGCCCTTGACCACGGTCTCGACATACATCCCCGTGCCGCCGCACATGATGACGGGCTTGCCGCGACGGCGGATGTCGTCATAGACGCGCTCGAAGTCCTCCAGAAACTCATACAGGCTGTAGCGGTAACCGGCAGGGCGGATGTCGATGAGGTGATAGGGCACGCCGTCATACTCGGCCAGGTCCTTGCCCGTGCCGATGTCCATGCCGCGGTAGATCTGCCGCGAGTCGGCGCTGATGATCTCACCGCCGATAGCCTTGGCCAGATGCACCGCCCGCGTCGTCTTGCCCGTCGCCGTCGGCCCCGTCACCACAAAAAACACATCACTATAGTCCATACCCATACTTGATTTACCCTGCGGGGCTAATGCTAATTACGCTAATTTATAATTATTTAGATAACAAATCGTTACTATTGCAGATTCGCGCTGTTTCCAAACTCACATCGCCAAAATTGGCAATGATACCAAGTTCATAACCAGTCGCTTTTAAATAATTTCTGACTTGGCATTTATGAACATTGTTGATTTGTGAAACTGCTTTCAATTCAACAATTATCTTATCATAACATACAAAGTCCGCGATATACTCTTTTGTTAGCGGGGCTCCTTTATAATAGATTGTAAGATTCTTTTCTTGAGAAAATGGAATGCCAGCCTCTCGGAATTCTCGTGCTAAAGCCTCTTGATAAACTGCCTCAAGGAAACCACAGCCCAATTCGCGGTGAACTGCCATTAAACAACCTGTTATTGCGTAAGATTCTTTAGGATAAATGAGCATAATAATTCGTGTAATTCGCATTAGCCCCGCAGGGAGAATTTACTTGAGGTACTGGTCGTAGAACTCAAGCGCGCGCTTGTATACCACATAGCGGGCCGAGCAGTCACGGATGCTGTGGTTCATGTTGGGGAACACCATCATGTCGCATGTGCGGTTCATGTCCACCAGTTTGGAGACATACTGCATCGAGTTCACGATGTGCACATTGTCGTCGGCGCTGCCGAACATGATGAGCACCCTGCCGTTGAGGTTCTCGGCGCGGTTCAGCGGGAAGTTGCTGTAGCCCTCGGGATTCTCATCCGGGGTGCGCATGTAGCGCTCGGTGTAGATGCTGTCATAGAAGCGCCATGTCGTCACCGGGGCGATGCTCACGCCGCAGGCATAGTTGCTGCCCGGCTCGCTCATCGCCATCAGCGTCTGGAAGCCGCCGTAACTCCAGCCCATGATGCCGATGTGGTCGGCATCCACCCACGGCTGCTGGGCCATGTAATTGGCTGCGGCAACGGCATCCTCGGTCTCATATTTGCCCAGATTCAGATAGGTCACCGACTCAAACTCCTTGCCACGGAAGCCCGTGCCGCGGCTGTCCACCTCGCACACGATATAGCCCTGGGTCGCGAAATACTGCTCCCAACCCATGCGCCACTTGTTGAGCACCTCCTGCGAGCCGGGGCCGTTGTAGTGCTCCATGATGACGGGATACTTTTTGTTCGGGTCAAAGTCCACGGGCTTGATCATGTAGCCGTTCAGGGTGTAACCGTCATGCTCCATCGTGAAGAACTCCTTCTTGGGCACATCGACGGCCGTGTAGCGACGGGCATATTCCTCGTTCAACTGCAGGTCGCGCACGCGGCGTCCCTTGTTGTCGTAGATGCGGTACTGGTTGGGTGTCTGGGCATCGCTGTAGCATCCCACATAATAGGTGAAATCGCCATTGAAGATGGCCGATGCTGTGCCCTGACCGTCGGCAGTCGACGGGGCCAGGCGCGTCACCTTGCCCTTGGCGTCGACACACTCCACCACGCGGTTCAGCGGGCCGCACGACGACTGGTAGTAGAAACGCTTGGTGCCCTTGTCGTAGCCGTAGAACTGCGAGATGATGCGGTTGTTGTCCTTGGTCAACTGGCGCATCAGGTTGCCGTCCAGGTCATACTGGTACAACTGCATGTAGCCCGAGCGTTCGCTGGGGATGACGAAGAACTTGTCCTCATACTGTACCTGCTGCGAGGTCTCGGCGTCGACCCAGGTGTCAGAGGTCTCGTGGTAGACCTGCTTGCACTCGTCGGTGAGCGGGTTGACGGCATAGATGCGCAGGTCGTTCTGGTGGCGGTTCAGGCGCTGCACCATCAGGCGCTGCGGGTCGGGGCTGAAGGTGATGTGGCACACATAGTCCTCCTCGTCGAGGGGCACATTGAGTTTCTTGAACGTGCCGTCGACCACGTCATAGCAGTGCACGCTCACGATGGAGTTCTTCTCGCCGGCAACGGGGTACTTGAAGTCGTAGCGGCCGGGATAGAGTGCGTACTCGTCCTTAGGGTTGCAGGTGCCCTGGTAGATGACCATCGACGCCATCTTCACCTGGCTCTCGTCCCAGCGCAGGAACGCCAGCGAGCGGCTGTCGCTCGACCAGTTGAGCGTGTTGAGCATGCCCAGTTCCTCCTGGTAGACCCAGTCGGGCACGCCGTAGATGATGTTGTTCTTCTTGCCGTCACGGGTCACCTGAACGGTGGTGCCGTCAACCAGGTTGCGCACAAACACATTGTTGTCCTTGACATAGGCCACGCGCTTGCCGTCGGGCGACAGGGTGGCGATTTCCTCGCCGCCGCCCTCGCTCAGGGCCTTCATCGTCTTGTTCTTTAGGTCATACACATAGTAGTCGGCGCTGAAACTGTAGCGGTAGATCTCCTGGCTGTTGTTCCACAGCAGCACATAGGCGCCGTCGGCTGTCACCTCAAAGTCGTCCCAACCCGTCACCGCCTCGTCGCGGGTGTCGACCAGCACGCTCTCGTCGCCCTTGGCGTAACTGATGCGCATGATGGCGTTGCCGTCGTCGCTCATGCGGTAAAAGTAGCGGCCATCGCTCTTTGAGGGCTGCATGGCGCCGATGCCGCGGGGTGAATTGCCGCGCAGCACGCATTCTTCAAGTGTCAATGCACTGGCGCCCATCGCCAGCACCAGCATGGCCAGAGTCAATAATATTTTTTTCATTTCGTCAGTTTGGTTTTGGTATTGTCGTCTGTGTATTGCAAGGCTGCCTTGCAGGTTTATAACCCCAGTTCCAGAATCTGGTTGGCGCTGTCCTTGGTGTTCACTTTCTCGATGATGTGCTTCACCACGCCCTGCTCGTCGATGATGAAGGTCGTGCGCACCGTGCCCATGTAGGTGCGGCCTGCCATCTTCTTCTCGCGCCACACCCCGAAGGCCTGGTTCAGACTGGTGTCCACATCGGCAATCAGCGGGAAGGGCAGGCTGTACTTGTCGGCAAACTTCTGGTGGCTCTTGGCGCTGTCCTTGCTCACGCCCAGCAGGGCATAGCCCGCGCGCTTGAGCGCACCGTAGCCTGTCGCTAGGCTGCAGGCCTCGGCGGTGCAGCCCGGCGTGTTGTCCTTCGGGTAAAAGTAGATAATCAGTTTCTTGCCGGCAAAGTCGCTGGCTTTCACCTCGTTGCCGTCCTGGTCCAGTCCCAGGTGTTCAGGAATCTTGTCTCCAATTTTCATAATCAGGTTCAGTTTTAAAGTATATGATTTACAAAGTTACAACAATTTCCTCAATATGTGGGTGACGCAGGATGTTTTTTGGTGCACTGTGCGTTAAATTTTGCGAAATAATATCCGTAATTGGGCCGTGGGGTTGTACATATTAAAAAAATAGAGTAATTTTGCAGGCTAAATGCGCAAAAACGAATTTTCAATGATCAGGAGATTGACGATAATTGTGGCTCTCGCTTGTGTGCTGATGGGCTGTGGCGAGTACAACAAGGTGATGAAAAGCAGTGACCTTGAGTACAAGTATGCCTATGCCAAAAAGGCCTTTGAGAACAAGCGTTATGCCCAAGCCTATACCATCTTGTCTGAACTGGTGCCCATCTTCCGCGGCACCCCGCAAGCCGAGGAGTCGCTCTATCTGCTCGCATTGAGTTACTACGAGAACCAGGACTACATCAGTGCAGGCTCCTACTTCAAGCAGTACTACCAGCGCTATCCTCGTGGACAGTATGCCGAGTTGGCACGCTTCTATGCGGGCTACGGCTTCTACCTCGACTCGCCCGACGCCCAGTTGGACCAGACCGAGACCATCCGTGCCATGGAGGAGTTGCAGGCCTTCCTCGACTACTTCCCCAAGAGCGACAAGGCCTCGATAGCTCAGTCGGCCGTCTTTGAACTGCAGGACAAACTCGTGCTCAAGGAGCTGCAGAACGCAACGCTCTACTACAACCTGGGCAACTACATGGGTAACAACTACGAGAGCGCCGTCATCACGGCACAGAATGCCATCAAGTCCTATCCTTATAGCAAGTACAAGGAGGACCTCGAGATGCTCGTGCTGCGTTCGCGCTTCAAGGAGGCCAGCGAGAGCGTCGAGGAAAAGAAAGTCGAGCGTTTTCGCACCGTCATCGACGAGTACTACGCCTTTGTCAACGACTATCCTGAAAGCAAGATGCGCAAGGAGGCCGACAACATCTTCAAGATTGCCAACAAGATTGTCAACGGCAATTGAGCGCTTATCACCGATAACATCAACAACACTACAAAATAATTATTTCAAGTAAACATGGATTACAAGAAAACTAACGCGCCACTCACCACTACCGTGCATGACATCATCGAGATGGCTGAGCCCACGGGCAACATCTATGAGACCGTCTGCATCATCAGCAAGCGGGCCAACCAGATCGCTGCCGAGATGAAGTCTGACTTGGAAAAGAAACTTCAGGAGTTTGCCACCCTCAACGACAACCTGGAGGAAATCAGCGAGAACCGCGAGCAAATCGAAATCTCAAAGTACTACGAGAAGCTCCCCAAGCCCACCTTGATTGCTACCCAGGAGTACCTCGAGGACAAGCTCGCTTACCGCAACCTGGCCAAGGAAAAGGAAGAATTCTAAACATTGGAAGACTCCTGGACAAATAGAATTAACGGCGCCCATCAAGGCGCCGTTAATAATAATGGGGCGCGTTGGTAGCGCGCCCCACTGAATGGATTACTTTTTTGTTGCTGGTTTCTTTGTTGCTGGCTTTTTAGCCGCCGGTTTCTTTGCCGCGGGCTTCTTTTCGGCCGGCTTTTCAGCCGCTGGTTTCTTTGCCGCTGGTTTCTTTGCCGCGGGCTTCTTTGCTGCAGGTTTCTTAGGCTCGGGTTTCTCCTCTTTCTTCTCGGGGACGGGCTCGGGAACCGGTTCCTCGTCGACGGGGAAATCACCGGTGGTGTCCTTGACGATGTTGTTGCGCATCATTTCCACCTCGCGATGCAGTTTCTCGATTTCCTGCTCCTGGTTGCGGATAGTGAGCAGCAGCGAGTTCAATTCCTCATTGTCGATGCTGGCGGGGTACTGCTCCTCGACGCGCGTCATGAAGTCGCTCAACACATTCATATAGTTGGTAAATGCAGTGTAGGGCGAGTCATACGGGCTGTAGTGGCTATGTACCGAGCCGTCGTCGTTGTGCTTGGTCGACATGTAGAAGAAGTGGTCGCTGGCCTGCAGGTAGTTCCAGTCCTGCTTGATGCGGCGGTCGTTGCACAGGCGCACGCGCTCACCAATCGAGTACAATTTCCTGACAGCCTCCTGCTGCAGCGTGTTGCCCAGCCAGGCGCTCGTGTCGCGGGCCTCGTCGGTCCATGACATGGGGTAGGGAACGGCGAGTTCGGCAACGGGTTTGAACTTGGATACCACCTCGCTCGGGGTCCAGAACTGGATGTCGTGCTCGGCGGCAAAGCGCGGCAGGGCCTTGATGAACTCAAAGATACCGCTCTCGCGGGGCTGCAGTTCGCCCAGGGCGTCGTAGTTCATGAACAGGTTGATGAGTTGTTCCTCCTGGGGCAACTCATTGATCCAGTTGATGTACTTGTCGGCCGTCAGCGGATAGGAAGCCCACTCGGGGTTGCTGAAGCGGAACGAGATGTCGTCGCTCAGCTTGCCGTTCTTCAACAGCAGTTTAAGCTTGGGTGCCGAGGCGCTGCAGTACAGGAAGTTGGGTGAGCGCCAGCCCAGCACATGCTTGGCGTCGGCAGTGATGGCGGCCTTGAATCCCATGGCATACACCATCGAGGCAATGTCGTCGTCATAGATCAGCTCGGTGTTGCGGAACACCTTGGGGCGCTGACCGAAAAGTTGTTGGATTTTCTCGTCGTGCGCTTTGACCTGGGCAGTAAATTCTTCAGGGTCATACAGCGATGACAGGCTGTGGGCGTAGGTCTCGCTCAGGAATTCCACGCAGCCCGTGTCGGCCAGTTCCTTCATCGAGTCGATGAATTCGGGCACATATTGCTCCAGTTGCTCCAGGGCGGTGCCGCTGATGGAGAATGCCACCTTGAACTTCTTGCCGTTTTCCTTGATCATGTCGAGCAGCATCTGGTTGGCGGGCAGGTACGACCGCTGGGCGATGCGGTTGATGATGTCGTCGTCGGCAAAATCATCATAGTAGTAGTGATCGTTACCGATGTCGAAGAAACGGTAGTGTTTCAGACGGAACGGCTGATGAATCTGGAAATAAAAACAAATCGCTCTCATATCTCTATTCTCGTTTTATTGTTTGTTTTCTTTGGTTTGCTCTAGATGGTCTAGATATCCTCTTAGCGGTTGATGAGGTTGCGGTAGATGTTGATGACCTTGGCGCCGGCCTTGTCCCAGGTGATCTGGTTTACCTCGGCCAGTCCCTGCTCACGCAACTCGTTGTACATGGCCGGATACTTGATGATGCTGTAGATGGCGTCGGCCATGGCATTGGTGTCCCAGTAGTCGATCTTGATGACGTTGTCCAGAATCTCGGCACAGCCGCTCTGTTTGCTGATGATCGAGGGCACGCCCATCTGCATCGCCTCGAGCGGCGAGATGCCAAAGGGCTCGCTCACCGACGGCATGATGTACACGTCGCTGGCAGCCAGCATCTCATAGACCTGCTTGCCCTTGAGGAAGCCGGTGAAGTGGAACCTGTCGGCGATGTCGCGCTTGGCGGCCAGGCGAATCATCTTGTCCATCATGTCGCCGCTGCCGGCCATGACAAACTGCACGTCGTTGACCTTGTGCAACACCTGGGCGGCAGCCTCGACAAAGTATTCGGGCCCCTTCTGCATCGTGATGCGGCCCAGGAAGGTGACGACCTTGTTCTGCTTGCCGGGCGGGATGGGCAGGTTGAGCAGTTCCTCGTTCAGCGGTTCCACGGCATTGTGCACAGTGGTCACCTTGTCGGGGCTGATGCCGTATTTCTCAATCACCGTGCGGCGCGTCAGGTTGCTCACGGTGATGATGTGGTCGGCATGGTTCATGCCGTCCTTCTCGATGCTGAACACCGTGGGGTTGACATTGCCGCGCGAACGGTCAAAGTCGGTGGCATGGACATGGATGACCAGCGGCTTGCCCGTCACCTGCTTGGCGTGGATGCCGGCAGGGTAGGTGAGCCAGTCATGGCTGTGGATGATGTCGCAGTCTACCGTGCGTGCAATCACGCCGGCAACGATACTGTAGTTGTTGATTTCCTCGAGCAGGTTCTCGGGATAGCGTCCTGAAAATTCGATGCATCCCAAGTCGTTGGTGCTCATGTAGTTGAAGTCGCCATAGATGTGGCTGCGCAGGTCGTAGTACATCTGCGGGTCCATCACGCTACCGATGCGGCTCTGCACATAGTCCCAGTTCACATCGCGCCAAGCAACAGGCGTTGAGTTAGCGCCGATGATGTTGGCAAATTCCTTGGGCTCGTCGCCCCAGGGCTTGGGGATGACAAAGGTGATGTCCATGTCACCGTTCTGCCACATGCCCTTGGTGAGTCCGTAACTTGCTGTTCCCAGGCCTCCCAGGATGTGGGGAGGAAACTCCCAGCCGAACATTAATGCTTTCATATCTCGTCCTCCTCTTGGTTTATTTGTCAATGATGTGCAGGTTCTTGAAGGTGCGCAGCACGCGCAGGATGCCGCCCACATTGGGCGCGAAGCTCACGGCACCGCGGCCAATGAACGGCGGGTTGCCGTCATAGAGTTCACTCAGCGAACCGATGCAGCCTTCCTTCATCTCGTCCTCAAAGCCTATCATCATGCGCTCGATGAACGAGATGCTGTTCAAGCCGAACACGCGGATGTAGGCCTTGCTGTAGAAGTCCATCAGCCAGGGGCGGGCGCTGCCGGCGTAATAGGCCGTCTGGCGCTCCTCGGGGGTTCCCAGGTACCAGGGTATGTAGCCGTAACTGTTGGGGCTCAGCGTGCGTAGCCCCTTGGGCGTGAGTAACTCGCGTGTGGTGATGTCGAGTACGCGTTTGCGCTGGCGGCGGTCCAGCGGGCTGTAGTCAACAGCAGCCGCGATGACCATGTTGGGGCGCACGCTCAGGTCGGTATAACTGCCGTTCACATAGTCGTACAGGTAGCCGTAGTCGGTCATGAATGTCTCGATAAACGCAGGCTTGCATTTGTCGGCAATCTTGACGCAGCGCTCCACAAACTCTTTTTCTTCTTCAATCTCGCCGAAGAGTTCTTCAACGGCAAACCTGAGGGCATTGTACCACAGTGCGTTGAATTCCACCAGGAAACCTGTGCGCGGAATCAGCGGCGTGCCGTCGGGGTGGGTGCTGTTCATCCACGAGACGGGGCGCTTGGTGCCGTCGGTGGCAACCAGGCCGTTGTCTTCCAGCTTCAGGTTGGGATGGTGGCCGTCGATGATGAAGTTGATCAGGTCCTTGACCAGTTGGCCGTAACGCTCACGGGCGGCTTCGGCATTCAGGTCATGGGCATAGCGCTGGATGGCCCAGATGGCCCACAGCGGGATGTCGGGCAGGTCCAGGCCGTCGAGGTGCTTGTCGAGGGTGCCATCGCGCATCCAGTCGTTGAGCGCGCGCTGGGCGGTGTCCATGATCAGTTCAAAGTCCTGACGGTGGTGAACCGACAGGGTGCAGCCCGGCAGCGCGATAAACTCGTCGCGGGCACGGATTTTGAACCACGGGTAGCCTGCCAGCAGGTAATGTCCCTCTTTATTGGTGATATAGAACTGCTTGGCGCTGTTCTTCATGCAGTTGTAGAAACTTGTGCGCGGCGTGCGCGGCTTGATCTCGTCCTCATACATCTTGGTCAGCGTCCTGGTGTTCACCTCCTCGATGCCGGCCGAGAAGATCAGGGGCTCGCCCTTCTTGATCTCGACCTCAAAGTAGCCGGGCACATACAGGTCCTCGCTGTAGGGGATGCCGCGCTCCTGGTCCTTGATGTACTCGATGTTCTTGTACCAGTGCGGGTCAAAGATGAATTTGGGCTTGTGGTTCATCTGCATGTACAGGGTAGGATAGCCGTTGTACATGCAGGTGGCGATGCCGTTGGACACCTCCTGGTAGTCGCGGCTTGCAACAGCATTCTCGACACACAGGTCGCTGGCGTTGCGGAAAGCCAGGAACGGACGGAACTGCAGCGTCGTCGCCGAGTGGGCATCTACCAGCGTGTAGCGGATGAGGATGCGGTTCTCGTGGGTGATGAAGATTTTCTCCTTCTTCAGGATTACGCCGCCCACGCGGTAGGTTGTCGTTGGCACTCGCTCACAGTCATACTCGCGGATGTACTTGTGGCCGTTGGGACTGAAGGTGTCGCCCTTGTAGCGGTGCAGGCCCAGGTTGAACGGCGCTCCGTGCTGGATGACGGTCTCGTCGAGCGTCGACAGCAACACATGGTTGTTGTCGTCAAGCTCAGGCACCGGAATCACCAGCAGGCCATGCTGCTTGCGGGTGTTGCAGCCCACAATCGTCGTGCAGTGGTATGCCCCTGACTGGTTGGTGCGGAGCATCTCCTTGGGCAATGACTGCTCAAGGTTGATCATCAGGTTTTTATCAAACTTCAGATAGCTCATAAGGTTTTTATTTTGGTTTTGTCGTTATAGTCGGTTAGGTTGTTTTTAAACATCGTCGGGAAGTGTGGGTGGGACCAGGATCTTGATGCCCTTGCTCACATTTTCCAGCACCAGTCGGGCTGGCATCATTACCGGGTCGCCATCCACATGCATGACATCATCGTGGCAGCGCTCAATGACGATGCGCTTGCCGCGATAGATGCTGACATGGTGGTCATGACCCAGCTGGCGCAGGAACAGGCGGGCTCCGATAATCGGACAGTGAGCCACACTGAACGGGCTCATCACGGTGATGTCAATCAGGCCGTCCTGCATGGTGGCGCGGGGAGCGATGTAAGCGTTGTTGCCATATTGGGCGGCATTGCAGCAGGCAATGACGAAGGCTTTCTCGTGCATCTTCTTGCCGTCGATGTCGATGAAGTATTCTTGAGGCTTGTATTTCAGGTACTCGCTCAGCGCGGTCTTGATATAGGTGATGAAGCCGCGCGTCCCCTCGTTGGCAAACTTGTTGCTCACCGTGGCGTCAAACCCCATGCCGCAGGTGCAGAAGAAGGGGCGCTTGTTGACCGTGCAATAGTCAAACTGCCCCACGACGCCGTCGTTGAGCACCTGCAGTGCCCGGCTGGCGTTCATCGAGATGCGCAGGTGGCGTGCCAGGCCGTTGCCCGAGCCGCAAGGCACAATGGCCAGTGCGGTGTCGGTGCCGCACAGGGCACTGCCCACTTCGTTGACCGTTCCGTCACCACCAATGGCCACCACGATGTCGAAGCCTTCGGCTACCGCCATCTCGGCAATCTCGTGGGCATGGCCTGCATACTCACTCATGACGATGCTCACATCATTGAGGTCATGGTCGATGATGGTGTCGAGAAGGCGGGGAATCTTCTCTTTGTGCCCTGTTCCCGACACGGGATTGATGATGGCAAGTATGTGCCTGCGTTTCTCCATATTGAATTGACAAAGATACAACTTTTTATTCATATTTTTTTTTGAAAATAGTGTATTTTGAAATATTTTTGTGCAAAAATTATTAACACAGGTTTTTTTGTCAGAAATAATATGAAAAAGGTTAGTATAAATCTGCTCACCAATGTGCTCCTGCTGCTCGTTGGCATCACGCTCATCATCTTTCATGATGTGCCCAATTTCTTCCTGTGGGTCGCCCGCGTGATGGGAGCCTTGTTCCTCTTGCCTGCGGTCGTTTACCTGATCATGGTGGCGGTCAGGCATGCCGATACACGCACCAGTGCCGACTACATGGGTGTCCTGCCTGCTGTGGGAGGATTGTGCTTCGGCCTGGTGATGATGCTCAAGGCCTATAAGTTTGACGACCTCCTGCAACTCTTCATGGGCATGCTGCTCATAGTGCTGGGGCTGTTCCATGTCATCTACCTGCTGATGTCGCGCAAGAACCTGAAAATCAAGGGTTGGTACTACTTATGCCCTGTGCTGGTGATATTGTGCGGAGTCCTCTCGCTTGTACTGCCCGCCTTGCGACAGCAGGAAAACATGCCCACTGTGGTGCTCATCACGGGCGTCTGTCTGCTGCTGTTCAACTTCACCAGCCTGCAGGAGTATCTTGCCGAGCGCCGCGTGCGCCGTGCTGCCACTCAGCCTGTCGAGACCGTTCCGGTCGCACAGGATGACACTATCACCGAAGTCGATTTGACTGAAGAATAACCCGCTTCCAGATGAGTCTGAAACAACTATATCGGCGCTTCAGTGACTGGCAGCGCAATCCGTGCAAATACGAGGAAATCGGCGGTGAGACGCACTGCTGTTGCAACTGCGGCCAGGAGTATGCCGGAGCCTACTGTCCGCGCTGTGGACAAAAGGCAAGGGCCGGGCGCATCACATGGGAAACCGTTAGAAACGGATTGATGGACCTGTTCGGCTTGGGTGGCCGCTCGTTGCCCTATTCGGTGTGGCAGTTGCTTTGGAGGCCTGGCTATTTTATCAGCGATTACATTAACGGGAAGTGGCAGGTGAGTTTTCCTCCCGTGAAGATGCTGGTGATTGTAACATTTCTTGTGTTTTTCATAGGTCAGTTTTTGTTTCCTGAGTATTGGGCTGAGGTTATAGAAGATCAGCCAGCAACACTCACATCAACGGGTGTGGAATATTATGTGGATAGTGCTATCAACTGGCTGTCGGCCCATCCCGAATGGGGCATCCTGTTCATTTTCTCGATTTTGATATTGCCCACTTGGTTCGTCTTCAGGTATGCTCCACGCAATCCTCGCCATACTCTGCCCCAGGGCTTCTTCATCCAGGTGTTCATGACCATACAGTACTTCATCTGGAATTTTGTCTTATCGCTTGTGCTGGCTTGGACAGGACTGAATGTCCAGCAAGCGTGGGCTGTTTCAGTATGTTTTCTGCCTCTCATGGTGATTGTGGATTACAAGCAACTGTTTGGTTATGGATGGAGGGGAACACTATGGCGCCTGGCAGCGATTGTGGCCATTATTGCGTTATCACTTTTAATGATAGTTGTGATTTGTGTAACTCTCGAAAAACCTGACGGTTATTTAGTCGAACATCACTTCCGCCCGATTTCTATTTTCATGACCTTTGCCACTGGATTTGGCACATTGCTTTCGTTGATTGATGCCATTAACCGCAGGAGTTGGCGGGAACAGGGTGTGTGGCGGTCGATGCTGCTGCCTTTGCTGTTTTTCATGGTGATGATGTTGTGTCTGATAGTTCTTGAGATACAGAGGCCCGGTGCGTTTTTTCAGGCTTTGGTAAGTTGATGTATCGTAATGAGTTATATTTTTGGCTCGTATAGGCGGTTCCGCCGTTGGCAGGATAGTGCTGGTGGCAAGGGCTGGCTGCGACCGTTGATGGCGCCATTGGTGTTGGTTTGTATAGTTGTAATCCTCGGCATCTATATCGAGACTATTGACCGGGGGTTT
>Ga0256407_10006215_pt1 | contig 18583 bp, 12 predicted proteins | sample RumenRJG_04DNA_FD_193489 | JGI IMG/M metagenome (GOLD analysis project Ga0256407, IMG submission 193489) | Bovine rumen microbial communities from Lethbridge, Alberta, Canada - RJG_04 | ecosystem: Host-associated > Mammals > Digestive system > Stomach > Rumen | place: Canada: Alberta...
TATATGATATTTGAAATTTAACATAGAATTAAAAAAACAATTAAATAAATTCAATAAAATAAAAAATTGAAATTACAAAAATTTGAAATAATTTTTTATTATTAGATATATCAAAAATAATTTTTGAAAAAAATGGAACCACACAATCATTTTTCTTCAAAACAATTAGATCTTAGTGATTTAAAATCAATAAATTTACCATTTAATAAAATAAACGAATCTAAAAAACAAACCCAATCAAATTTATCAAATGAATTTCCTAAAAAAACATTTACATATAAATTCCAAACAAATATAGAAAAATTATATTTATTATTTATCGAACCATCATTTTTTCCAAATATATATTACAACAAATCAAAAATAATATCAATGAAAAATAATACAACAATAACAGAAGAAGGAAATGAATTTGAAATTATTAATTTTAATGGATATAAAATTAAAATGAAAGTAATAAAATCAATTAATAATATATATTATAAATCTTTTACTCATGATCTTATTGAAAAACCTCCTTTACTTGCTGGATTTTATGCAACTTATAATTTTTATTTTGATTCAATTGAAAATGTTTCTATTTTACAAATTGAAATTATTACTAAAGATAATTTATATAAAACTTCTATTGCTGATTATATGGATGAACATAAAAATCAAAAATATAAAATTATTGGAGATTATTTAAAAGAAAATATTAATAATATTGAACAAGAAGAATCTATTTCTATTAATAAGAATATTAATTTTATTTGGAATTTTTTTTTAGATTATAATAATATTAAATATTTTTTTAATTGTAATTTGGAAATTGGAATGTTATATGATAAAGAAAATGAAATTGAAATTATTGATAAAGAAAAAAATAATAAAATTAAATTTATGATAAATTTAAATGAAAATAAGGAAAATGAAAATGAAAAAGAAATCTTACTTCAAATTATTTCAAGTATAATTCCAATACCTAAACAAAGAATAATTATTAAAATGATTAAAATTAAAAATTTTAATACAATGATAATTTTTAAACATGAAATTATGGAATATTTAGATTATAATGTTATTAAAAGTTATAGTTTCGTTAAAAAAAAATCACTATGGGATATTAAATCTTTATTAGAAAAAGATACATCTTAATTTATAAATATTATTTTTTTTTATTTTATAAAATGTCAAATTGATTTAATGAGTAAATTTTATGTAAATATGTAGAATGTATATTCAATATTTTTGTAATTTTTAGGTATTAATTAGATAATAATATCAATGCAATTGAAAAAATTATATTTAAATATATATATATAAAAAAATTTATTATAAAAATATTATTTAAAAATTAATTTATGTTTTCGAAATAATATAATTAAAAAATAAAATTTAGTTTTATTTAAAATTAAAATAAATAAATTGAATTTTATTTTTTAATGAAAAGAACAAATCCCTTTGATAATCAAAGCATACAATCAAATAATATAAATCAAAATGAAAAAAATAATCCTCCATTAACAAATCAAACAAAAAAACAATCAACAAAATATGAAAATCAAAATAATACATTTTCACAATTATCAAATTACGATTCAAATTCAATAAAAAATGATGCAATAAAATTAGAATATGAACAGAAAAAAAAATATAATTGTAAATTAGAATATATAAGACCATCATTAAAAATTTTTCCAAATACAGAAATATTAAGAAATACAATATCTTTACCAATAGGATTAAATATATCACCAATGGTAAAAAATTTAATAAATGAAATTCCAATTATTAATTATGGTGAATTAACAATTCCAAGATGTGAAAAAAAAGAATGTAGAGCTTATTTTAATCCTTTTGTAACTTTTGAAGATTATGGAAATATTTGGATTTGTAATTTTTGTAAAAATAGAAATATTACAGAAAAACATTATTTTTATGATATAAATGATAATGGTGAAAGAAAAGATAAAAATGAAAAAATTGAATTATGTAATGGTTCATATGAATTTATAGCAAATAAACAATATTATAAAGAACATTCTCTTCCTTGTAAAGCAAATTTTATTTTTGTTATTGATATTTGTCAAAATTCTATTAATTCTGGTTTTTTAAATTCAATTTTAGAAAGTTTAAAATATTCTATATCAAATGATTTATTTTATAATTATGATAAATTCGATATAAAAATATCTTTTATTACTTTTGATAATTCTATTCAATTTTATTGTATTAATGAAAAAAATAATCAACCTCAAATTTTATGTGTTACTGATGATGAAATTTTTTTACCAACAATAAAAGAAAATTTATTATTTTCATTAAAATCAAATAAAGATAAAATATTAAATTTAATTGATTTAATTCAAAATACATATACATCAAATCCAATTCTTGATTCAAATGCATTTTTCAAAGCATTAGATGCAGTATTATTAATAGGAAAAGATTTAGGTAGTCAAGTTTTATTATTTTCAGCATCTAATATATTACCAAATTTAAGTTTAATGACAAGTCCATTTTTAAAATTTAATAAAAAAGAAGAAGAATATTATCAAAGTTCAGAAAATAAACAAATAGGAAAAATTGGAATTCAATTAACAAATCAACAAATTTCAATTGATTTATATGTTACAGCAACAAAATATATTAATTTATTAGCTTTAAATCAAATATGTGATTATACAAACGGAAATATATTTTTTTATAAAAAATATGATATAAATTTACATTATAAATCTTTATTTACTCAAATAACAAATTCATTAATTTATGAAAGGGCATTTGAAGGTGTATTAAAAATAAGATTTTCACATGGATTTTATATTAAAGAATTTTTAACACCTGTTTTATTATATAATAAAGATTTTTTTGTTTTTCCTACTCATGATTCAGAACAAAAATATCAAATTTTAATTGGAATGTATAATGAAAATGAAATTGATATAAATAATAAAAATACTACTATGAATGATGATTTTGTTTATATTCAATCTTCTTTTTTATATAGTTATGGTGATGGAACTAGAAGAATTAGAATTCATAATTTATGTTTACCTGTTTCTAATAATATTTTTGATATTGTTAATTCTATTGATTGTGAAGCAGAAATTTCTGTTTTTTTAAAAAGAACAATTGATCAAATTTATAGACAACATAATTTAAGTAATGCTGTTGCAGAAAATGAAACTTTATTTAAAAAATTATTTTCATATATTAGTAATTATTCACCTAATAAATTAAATAAAAATGTTTCTAATGAATTAATTAATTTTCCTTTATATTTCTTTGGATTAATGAAACAAAAAATTTTTTGTATTAATGAAGTTGAAAGAAATTATGATATTGATTTATCAAATTTTATTAGATTTAAATTATTAAGATTAAGTCCTGAAGATATAATTCCTTTTATTTATCCATATTTTTATAATTTAAATAATATTTTAGATGATAATTCAATTGGAAATTATAATGAAGATAATACTTTTAATTTACCTTCAATTTCTCAATGTTCTATTAATTATTTAGATGATAATTCTATTTATTTAATTGATAATGGATTTTTATTAATTTTATTTATTAGGAAAAATTCAAATAAAGAAATATTAAATTTATTATTTGGAACTGATAATTTAAATGAATTAAATTATCCAATTAATGAAAATAATATTTTTGATGATGAAAATACAAAAAATTTTTTCAAAGAAAGAATTATAAATATTATTGAATATATTAGATATTATAAATCTTTTTATCAAAATTTAATTTTTTCTTTTGAAGGAACTTCTACAGAGAATATTGTTAAAGAATGTCTTATTGAAGATAATTATTGTCCATGGTATAGATATGATTATAATACTTTTTATAAAAGATTATGGGATCCTTATCATTAAAAAATAAATAAATATAATTTTTGAAAAATATAATTATTTAAAAATAATATATATTTGTTTTAGTTTTTGTAAACTAATTTACAATAATATAATAATTAATTATAATAATTAATTGTCAAAACTAAAATTATTTAATTTAAGATTTTTCTATATAAATAAAATATATTTATTATTTTTTTAGATAATTAAAATTTAAAAGTCTTTCAATTTGAATCTTTTTTTTTGAATGGAATTTATATAAATGATATATTAATTAATTATTAAAAATAATTTTCGTTTCCCTAAACATAATTAAAAATCTAATTTCCATAATAAATATTCATTACCATACAAAATTCATTAATATCAATAGGACATCCTTTTTCTTGTATATAGCCTAAAATTTTAGTATATTGTTTTAATTCTTCATTAGTAAGAACACATAAATGAATTTTACTGGATGAAATAAAACCATCTTTATCATTATCTAAAATATAAAATAAATCATTATAATTTTTATTTTTAATTATTTTTTTATTATTCACTTCAAAAGGATTATTATCATCTAATTTAATATTTGTTTTTAATCTTCCTTGAGGACTTCTTATTCTTTTAATATTTTTATTTAAGTAATTTTTATTAGGAGAATTTTCTTTATTATTAAATATTATTTTTTTTATATTATTTCCAATTGTTATTTTTGTTGATATTTTAATTTTTTTTTCATTTTTTTCATTAAATAATCTTATAAAAATATTTTTTCTATTTTCTTTTTTTATATATTTATCATTTGATTTTGAAATTTTTGGAGTAAATGGACATTCTAAAGCTAATAATTTTTTTCTTTCAATTTCTTTTTTATCTTTAAGCATTCTTGCTTCAATATATAAATAATCATGTAAATTATTTAAAGGATCAATTTGAGGAATTGGTATTTTTTTTCCATTTATTTCTTTTTTAATATAATGAGATGGTCTATAAATTGTTTTATAATTTATTATATTATCATCTGTCTTATTTAAAATTTCTGATTTATTTTTTTTAATTTCTTGATTAAAGTTTTTCATTGAATTTTTTGGTGTAAATGATCTTTTTTTTACTAAATATTCAGGATTTATTTCTATATATTCATCTGGTAATTTTTCTTCTCTATTTTTTCTTTTTATTAAACTTAAATAATTTGTTGTTTTTGTTAATTGAGGTTTAAATAAATTTTCTTCTTCTTCTTTTTGTTTTTTTTCTTTTAATTTTTTATCATAAGAATTAATTTCTCTTTCTTTTTTATTTTTAAATAAATTATTCAATATTTTTTCTGAATTTTCATTTATTTTTGGATGAAATGTTAATTCATTTTCTTTTTTTAATTTATTTTCTATTATTAATTGTTTTTTTTTTTCAATTTTATCTTTTTCTTTTTCTAAAAAACTTTTATATAATTTATCACCAATATTACTAATATTATTTATTTGACTATTATTTTTATCATTTGAATTTGATAAATCAGAAATTCTTCTTGAAGAATAAGGTGATTGATTATTATTTCTATCATTTTGTTTTTTTATAATAATAAAATTTTTTCTTGGTTTTGAATTTTGATTTTCAAATTCTTTTATATTAAAAATACCATTGTTATAATATTTTTGTTTTTCTTTTTTAGGAGAATTTGATTTGTTATTTTGTATTAAAGTTGTATTTATTATTTTTTTTCCTTCTACTATTTATTATAATTAAAATAAAAAATTACATTTATTATTTTTTCTATTTATTTCTTCTAATATAATTTGTTTTAATCCAATTTGAACTTTTTTTGATATATTATTTTCTTTACAAAAATTTTGTAAAATTTCCTCAATATTATTTTGATTATTAAATGTTAATGTTTTTATTTTATTATCAATGAATAAAATATCTATACTAAATAAATAATTTTTTGATTCTTGATTTTGTTTATTTTCAAAAACTTCATCATTCATTTTTTTTAAATTTATTTTAATAATTTAAATGGAGGATTTTGAACAAAAATTAAATGAAATGAAATTAAAAATAAAAAATATTCAAAACAATATATACAATATTAAATTTAAAAATTCAAATATTAATCATAATGAAAACAAATATTATAAAAGACATAAAACAGCAAATATAAATAATCATATAAGAAGTATTAATTCATTTGATGAATCAAATAATAGAAATCCAAAAAATATTTCAAAAAGAATATATGAAAACAAAAATAATATGAAAAACAATTATAATAATATTAATGATTCAAATAAAGAAAATAATAATTTAGTTTATACACAATATAATAAAAAAAAAGAAGATAATGAAAATAAAAATGATATGACTTATAATTTTGATTATACATTAAATAAAAAAGAAAAGAATAATATTCCTATATCATCTTATCATAGTACATATCAAAAAAATAATAATAATATAAATTTATTTAAATTAGAAAAAAAATATTATGGCTCAAATAACTTAGTTAATAATAACATAAATAAAACATATGATAATAATCAAAATAAAAATTGTATTTTTGATTTTGAAAATAATAAAATACAAGAAAATTGTCAATATGATAATTTTCAAAAATATTATCAAGAATCAAATATATTAAAAAATACATTTACAAAAAATAATCCAGGAAATTCTTTTAGAAAAAAATTTATTCCTAGAAAAAGAAATAAAGAAAATGAAAATAATTTAAATAATACAAATTCAATTTTAAATAACACAGATTTAACAAACACATATAATAAAACAATATTACAAAATAAACCTAGAGCAATATCAAATCGATATTCATATGATATTGAAAATGATGATGAAATAATAAATGAAATGATTGAAATTACTAATAATTATAATGAATCAATAAAGATTAATAAAAATAATTTAATTGAAAATTATAAAATTATATTAAGAGAAATTAAAATTAAAAATGAATTTATTAATAAAGTTTATGATTTATATAATAATAAATCTGGGGATACTTTAATCAAAAATAATGAAAGTTTAATTACTTTATGGAATTGGATTAAAATAAATATTAATAATGAGAATTATGAAAAAAAGAAAATTTTAAATGATGAATCACTTGAAAGAACTTTATTAGAAAATAATAATATTAAAAATATATATTCAAGAAAAAATAATTGTTATACTGATGATTCATTTATTAAAAATGATGAATATAAAAATTTATGTGAAGGAATAATGAAGGATTATCATTTAAAAAATATTAAGGAATTAAAAACATTTATAAAACATTTATTAAATAAACAAAATAAAAATGATAATTTTTTAGAAGGAATAAAAAAAATATTATTAACAGGTAATAAATTTAAATAATTAAAATACATTTAGTATATTTTTTATATTAAAAAATTTATTATATTTAAATTATATTTCATAATTGAATTTTATTTTAATTCATAAATTAAAAATAGATTGTAAAAATATTATTTAATTGTAATTATTAAATCTCTAAATATTGTTTTGAAATTATGAAAATTATGACAATTATTAAATAATTGTTCACAAAAATTATTAATTTTTTCTTCATTAATATATTTTGATATTTTGAAAATTTCTTCACAAAATTTATCTATTACAATTTGTTTATTTTTTGTTTCAATTTGTAAAATTCCATCATTTAAAATATTATCTTGAATTATTTGAATTAATGTTTGTAATATTTCTAATTTTTCTTTAAATCCATATGTATTTAATGAATTAATTAAATTCGAAAAAATAAATGACAAAATAGTTAAATAATATTTTATATAAAATGGAATCATTATATCTATATTTTCAATCTTTTTTTTTTCATTCATATTTTTCAATATTAAGAATAATATTTCAATACTTTTTTGGATAAAATTGGGATTATTTATTTTTATTGAATCTAAAATTATATCTATTACATCTTGATTAAATTTAAATTGTTGTATGATCATTAAACATTCAAATTTATTTATTAACAATAAATGAAATATGTCTAATAAATATTGCATATGAATTTCATATTTTTGTAAATCATTTTTTATTAAATGTAAAGTTGGTAAACATATATTAATCCAAATTAATTGAACATAAGTTTTATCTTTTTCTGAATCTTGTATTTTTGAAATTACTATTTTAAATAATTTTAATACATTTGGAAATTTATTTTTTATATCAGTATTATAACATTTAATAATTCTTTCAAATTGAGAAAATAAATTATTCTCTATTATATTAATGTCATTAATATTTGAAATTAATATACATAATAATTCAATAATATTTTTATTTATTAATATAAAAAAACTAATATTATCATTTGATAATATATTGACATTATAAAAATTATTTATTTCTTTAGTATAGAATTCAAAGGCTTGAAGAATAAAATCAAAATATTGTGAAAAATAAATAAAATAATCATTTTTCATACTTTGAAATAATTTACAGTTTACAAGAATTATATTATATAATGATTTATATATTTCACTATTTTTAAATAATTGTGGATTGTTTTGAACTTTTTTAATTATATCAATCCAATTATCATGGAAAAAATTTATAAATTGTTCTATTAAAGATTTTTTCTTCATAAAATATTTTTCATGATTAATAATATTTCCAATTGTTTCATAAAATATTAATTTTTGATTTTCTTTTAAGTCACAAATATTAATTGAAATATTTCTTATTAATAAATTAATAAAAGGTTCAATTTCATCATTTTGAATAATAATAAATTCATTACCACAATTTTTTGAGATATTTAAAAAAGTTTTACAAGTCAAATCTCTTAATTCAAATTCATGTAAAAATTTTATTAATTTATTAACACATGATTTTAAAAATTTCCAATGTTTATTTAAAAATTTTGGATATTTACTAATAACATATAATAAATTTTTTGAACATATTGTTTTATTTTCAATTCCTTTTACTTTGTAACATAAATCAAGTAAATAACGAATAATTAAAATTATAATTTTTTCTTCCTTTATTTCATCAATTATATTTGAAATTAATCCAAAACTCCATGAAAGTGAATTTAATAAATTTATATTTAATGAATCATTTTCATATAATTCATTAAATTTATTTTCAAAAACATTAATAGTTTCTTTAATATCTAAATAAGTCAAAAGAATTAAAGTATTTGTCATAATTTCAGAAATATCATTTTGATTTATATAATCAATATCACCATTTATAGTAATTTTGTTTTTTAATTCATTTGGTTTTTTCATATTTGTAATAAGGTAAACTCTTAATTTATTGAAAAAAGGTAAATATAAAATATCATAATAGAATGTATTTTTGATATAGTTAATATAAGTTTCAAATTCATCTATATTTTTAAATGAAGTAAATTGTTCAATTGGATAATTTAAATCTTTTGAAAAAAATATTTTTAAAGAAAACCAATTCAAAAAATCTAATGTATATAAAAATATTTCTTTATTTTCAATTTTTAGTAAATTAAATAAATATTCTAATCCTAATGATAAATCTTTAATATTATTTTGAATAAATTCATTACTTGAAATCTGTTCTTTTGTCAAATTAAATTTTAGAATATTATTTATATTATTTTGGAAAAAATTAATTAGACAATTTTCAAATATTAAAATAAATTTTTCAAATCCAAATAATTTTTGTTTTGAAATATTTTTATATAATTCACTTAAATCTGATGTTTTAGTTATTTCATAAATATTATTTATAAAATTTTTATATATATTAAAAATATTATTATTATCATTCAATTCAATATTAATTTGATTTTCATTGATTAATTTAAATGTAAAAATTTCATTAAAATACTGAATTATATAATTTCTTAAATTTTTTTCTTTTAGAAAATCTAATAATATATCAGTAAATTGTTTCATTTCAATATTATTTTTTAAAAAATATGGAATATATACAGTTAATAATACAATACAATTTTTTAAAATTTTTAAATTCATTTCTTTTGAATGAGTTAAAATATAATCACATAAATTATAAATATTTTTAATATCATTATTAATACATTCTTTTAGTTTAATATTTTCATCAGATGTTAATGAATATTTCCAAAAATCATTGATTTCTTCATTTAATTGAATTAATAATTTTAAATTATTTTCACATAAATTTAAATTTTGCATACAAGATGAACATAAATCTTTTATAAATGTATTCCAATTATCTGTTATTTCTTTTTTTGATATTAAAATTATAATTTTATTCAATTTATTGATAAAGAATTTATTATTATATTTTTCTTCATTAGTAATATTATCAATTAATATATTAGTTAAAAAATTTAATAAATTTATTTTATCATTTTTATCATAAATATTCCATTTATTTTGAAGTGATTTTTCTAAAAGAATTAAAGCAAAAATTTTTGAATATTTATAATTTTCAATATTATTATAAGTTAAAATAAAATTACAAATTGAATCTTGATTTGGCAATTTTTGAAAATATTCTAATAATGAAATTTTATATTTCATCTAAAAAGAATTAAATCATATATTACATTTGAATTATTTTTATTCGAAAATACAATAATAAGTAACTTTTCTAATAAAATTAACTTTTCTTCATTAAAAGGAAGAGAAATATTAAATAATTTACTTAAATCCATTATTTAAGATAATTTAAAAAAAAATTTTAATTTAAATAATAAAAAATTAAATAATTTTAAATAAATGAGATTTACATCAACAAAAGCATTTTTACATATTATTTTCAGTATTTTATTTTTTTTGTGGATATTAATCCTTACTTTAGTAACAGTAAATCATTCATTATCTTGTATTGATAAAAATGGATGTTTAAGGGAATATTGTAATAGAAAGAAATTATATGAAGAATATAGAAACATTATTGATTATTCAGGATGTATAAGAAATAAATACAAAAAATAAAGATTAAATTTATAATTTAAATTTCATATATTAAAAAATTATATTATGGAAAAATATTTAATAAACATTTTTTTATTTATAAACTAAGTAATTTATTTAAATTGTATTTTCTTTCTATTTCATCTGTTTTTTCATCTTCCCAACCATCAAGACTACTATCATAATAATCTTCATCATTTTTAAAATTATTTTCTTTTATTTGTTCATTTTGGTCTATATTAATTTCTTTTAAATTATCTTTTTTATTTAAAAAAATAGAATCAGGTATTTTTTTATATTTTTCATATTTTATTTCTTCTCCAGTCCACTTTAAAGGAATTTTCCATTTTTTAATATTATTATCATCACAATTACAAATTAAAATATTTTTTGATTCATTAAAATATATTTCATATTTATGTTCTTGACAACAATCTAAAATAAAAACAGGATAATTTTTATATAAAGACCAAAATTGAATTTTACCATTTGAAAGTGAAACAATACATTCTGATTTTTTATGATTAAAAGATAAACTTTTTACTTCAAATCTACTATTTTTATCACATTTTATTTTTTCAATTATATTAATTGTATTTTGTTTCATATCAAAATAATAAACTAAAACATCACTTTTAGAAGTACCTATTAATAAATATGAATTTATTGAATCATATTTAAATATTGTTATTTTCCCATAGGAATCTCCTTCATGTAAAGCTTGTTTAAGATTAAATTTATTTAAATTTTCTATTTCATAACAAAATATTGAAGTATATGAATTTATAATAAATAAAATTTTTTTATTATTATCATAATATAATCCAGTAATGATATTAATTTCTTTTAAATTTATTCTATTTATTATACTTTCATAATTTATTTCACTAATAATAATTATATTATCATTAATTGAAGAAGAATAAATATAACCATTTGAAGGATCAAATCCAATTCCTAATACTTTATTTGAATGAGGTTTAACTTGATTCATTTTTTCCATATAAAATTTTTGTTTTTGAGTATTAAAATATATATTAAATATTTCTATTATTCCATTATTTAATCCACATAAAACAAAATTAATTTCTCCAATATTAGAATATTTTATTAAAGAAATGTTAACTGAAGTTTTTTTTTTTGTTAATTCTTCAAATTTAAATTCGTTTTCATTAAAATTTATTAAACTTAATTCATTTAAATATCCAATTACATATATACCATCAAATTTTTCAATTTTACATAAAAATGAAGATAAGATTTCTGAAAAAGTTATTATTGTAGGTTGATATTTATAAAAATCTTGAAAATGTTCTTTTAAATTAAAAAATTTTTCTACTTCAGGATTACTGATTATATCATCTCTGTTTAATATTTCTGTTAAATATTTTTCTATTAATACTTTTGTTTTTTGAAGATTTAAATATGCAAAATTAATATCTGGAAATAAAGGAAGATTTGAAAAATTTGAAAGAAGATATTTATTCATATTGGATAAATCTTCTAAATCTTTTTCAATTTCCCAATTTTTTCCTGTTAATTCACTTTGAAATTGAATATTATAAATTATTTTTTTTTCATTTTTTTTATTATCTGAACCTATTGATAATAAAATTAATGGCTCTTCAAATTCATTTTTATTCATTTTTTTTAAAAAAAAAGTATAATATTTATTTTTAATAAGAATATAAATAAAAATTTTATATAAATAGATTTAATTTAACTTATTTTATATCTCAATAATACCAATATTATTAATTTATTCAAAATATCATTAATCATTTTAAAAATATAATTTCACAACAATTTGATATAATATATTTATTATTTTAATATTCATTTCTCATTATTTTTGTTTTTAAAAGTTAGTTGTAAAAAAATATAAAATAAAAATATTATATATAGTACATAATTTCTTAAATAATATAAACCAATATTTATCCATATAATGATATTATATTATATTAAACTAATTTATATTATTATAATATAAAAAAAGGATAAATTATCCTTAACCTCATTTTTCCTTAAAAATTAACTTTAACTTTTATTTTATAAAAATTTTTACATAAAAATTTATATTATTATTACCATTTCCCTCATAATAACTTATAAATTATACATAAATTGTATAAAACAAATTTTATAATAATATATTTTATATCAAAAAAATTTATAAATTAAACCAATTATCATTTTTTAATTCTTCAATAAAAATTCTTTTATCAGGATCAATAGTTAAACATTTAAGAATAATTTGTTTAAATTTAAAATCATCTTCTTCTGATAATTTTAAAGAAGGTTCATTAAATTTAATTCTAAATCTTCTAATATTTTCATAAATAAAATTTCTATTATCTTTTCTATTATCATTAAAAGGTAATCTTTTATATCTTATAAAATATAAAATAATTCCTAAACTCCAAATATCAATTTTATAATTATATTCATCTCCATTAATAATTTCAGGTGCCATATAATTTGGAGTTCCAATAGTTCCTGAACAAAAATCATTTTTTGACATAATTATACTTAAACCAAAATCAATTATTTTTATATTTATATTATTATTATTATTACATTTTTTTACCATTAAATTTTCTAATTTTAAATCTTGATGTATTATACCTAATGATTCAATATAATTTACACCATTTATAATTTGTTTTGAAATATTTTTAATTTGTTTTAAATTTATATTTGAATTATTATTAATATAATTAAATAAATTTTCATTTGAAACATATTCAATAACACAATAAATGTCATTCATATTTTCAAATATATCATATGTTTTTACTAAATTTTCATGTGAAATATTTATAAATAATTTTAAAAAATATATTTCATTATATAAAGAATTAATTCTTTCATTTACATTTAAATCATTTTTATGAAAAACTTTTACTGCAAAAGTTTCAAAAGTTTCTTTATTAATTACTTTATAAACTTCTCCAAATCCCCCAAATCCAATTTTTTCTTGTAATTCATATTTTTGATAAAAACTTGAAAATAATTTATTTAAAGGAATTTTTGATACAAAATTTTCATAATCTATTATATTATCAAATAATAATTTCATTGAATGTTTTCTATTAAAAGACAATTGACCAAAGATATCAATTCTTTTATCAAAAATTATATTATTTAATATAGTTTTCTTTGAAATTTTTTCAAAAAATGAATATCTTAAATCAATTAATTTAAAAGTATCATTAAAATTTAATTTAATTATATTTCCAAAAAATTCTATTGTATTTTCAATTAATTTTTTTTCTTTTGAATTATATGTTAAAACTTTAATTAATTTTTGATTTTGTTTTTCTTGTTCTTCAATCATACTTAATTTATTTATGCAATTAGGTAAAATATCAATTATTTGATAATCATCTTCACATTGAGTAGAAGAATTTTCAGTTATAGTATTATCATATTGTGAATTTAAAAATTGTTTTTTAATATTTGAATAACTTTTACTTCTATTTAGAATTTTATAATTTAATTCAATAAAATTTAATTTATTTTTTTTATTTGCAAAATATAAATAAGGAATATCCTCAGTTTCCATACTATAAATATTATTCTTTGTTTTTGGTATTTGTAAACTTAAATTTTTAGTTTCTTCAAATATTTCTTCATTTTCTCCATTCAAGAATTCTATATATTCTATTAAATAATTTGAAATTTTATCAAAGTAATATAATATATTATTTTCATTTTTTTTATTTTTTAAATTTTTTTCTTTTAAAAAAAATAATTCATCAATTATATTTTCATTAAAAGGTTTTGTTTTATTAATGAAATAATTAATTAAATAAAATAAATCTGAATTCTTTGAAATTAGTTCTTCCCATTGTTTGAAATTTATTTTTTCATTTTCATTAAAATTTAAATTTTTTATTACTTTATTTAATAATGTGAAATCATTTGAATTATTGATTAATTGAAAATGATATAAAATTAATTTTATATCGTTGATATCAACAAAACCTTTTTGATTAATGGAAAATATTTTAAAAAATAATTCCATTTTTTCTTCAAAGGTTCCACAATATAATTTTGGGATTAAATTAATAAAATTTTCTTTGGAAATTTTAGAATAAAAAGAAGAAGTTAAGGCACACATTAAAATTTTAGAAAGAAATGGGGAATATTGGAAAAAAATTCCAAAAGTTTCCAAAGAAATTTCTTTTTTTTGTTTTATTCTTTCTACTCTATAATATAAATCATCATAAATTAATGTAAGATATTTTGTTAATTTTGTTTTGTTAATTTCTTTATTTTTTAAATATTTTTTGTAAGAATTCATCTTTATAAATTAAATGTTTTAATTTAAAGATTGAATTTATGGAAAAAAATAATTATAATAAAATTATTTATTATATTTTTTTCATAATATTATTTTTGATTATATATGGCTTATTATTAAATTCTATGATTAAATTTTAGTCTTGATTGAAATTTATATGAATTTTTAAAAAAAAATCCTGTTGAATTAATTATTATTTATTTAAGTTATATTTAATTATTTAATATTTAATGCATTCAAGAAATCCAATAATTCTTCCTGGTTTAAATCAATTATATTATGTCAATAATTATATAAGCTATAAAGAATTAGAAAATAATTTTAAAGACTTTTTATCAAAGAATGATATTAATTTTGAAAAATCTGATAAAGATTCATTTGTTGATTACAAAGAAGAAATTTTGGGAAAAATAAATGAAGAAAAGTTAAGGAATGTATTAGATGAATATGTAAGAACAAATGTTACTTTTGTAAATGAAAAAAATTTTGATTTAATAGATACAGATAGATTTTGTATTTATGTTCATAACAAAAACTTATTTTACTTATTAATTGATAAACTTATATTACAAAATGCTGACTTTACAACAAAAATTCAATATTATTCAATGAAAGATATAGAAAATGAATATGCAATAAATAATTTAAAAATAATTTATTTAGATTATGATACAGATAATATAATTGAATTTCAAAATTCATATAAATGTTTTACAGTACTATTAAATTGTTATTCATATTGTCATTTAGATAAAATACTTAATACAGAAGAAAATAAAATTCAACATAAAATAATTGAATTTTTTAATGCATCACATCAATTAAATCTTCTTTATAAAGATTCTCCTTTTATTATTAATAGAAGTATTAATTTTATTTCAAATAATTTTTATCAATTATTTTATTATTATAATCTTGCAATTGAAGCTAAAACTTATGAACATTTATGTCTTGGAATGAATGAAATAAATCCAAAAATTATTTTATTATTTACTAGAACTTTAACAAGAAAACAAGAATTTTTAAAGCAAAAAAATTACATATCATCAAAAGAAATTTTATATAAACCACATTATGGAGGAGAAAATTGTGAATTTAATGGAAAATTTGATTGTATATTAACAAAAGCAGTAGAACCAAAAGATTTAATTTTATATAAAGATATATTTGATAAATTAAGTAAATATAAAAATGCAAATGATCCAAGTAAATTTTGGTATTTTATTGATAAAAATAAACAAAGTGAATTATTAAATGATTTTATTAAATTTCCAGAATTAAAAACTTTATGTGAAAAATATAATTTAATATTAGAATGTCCTAAAGATTTATCAATTGAAGGAAATGAATTATTAGATAAAGATAAATTTATTAAAAAATTAAATGATAATAATATGAAATTTCCAATTATAATAAAATATACAAGTGAAGAATCATCATTTAAACATTTAATTACTATAATTTTTGATGAGAAAAATTTTGAAAATGCAATTAAAGAAATTACAAAAGGTGAAAATTCAATTAATGCAAAATGCTTAATTCAAGAACCAGTTAATCATGGAGGATATGTTTTAAAAGTATATCATATTGGTAATTATAATTATATTGATTATAGAAGCTCAATTCCAGATTTTGATAATGATTTTATAGATGAATTTATTAAAGGATATTGGATTATTAAAACTATTGATTTAGAAGGAAATGATTATAAGATTAATATTTGGAATAAATTTGTTAAACCTCATTTTATTAGTGATAAAATTGAAAAAAATGAGAGAAAAAAATTTGTGTTTGAAATTTGTAATTTGTTTTCTAAATTTACTAATTTTTCTTTTTATGGTGTTGATCTTCTTTATGATTATGTTAATAATAAATTCATTATTATTGATGCAAATGCACTTCCTAGTTATAAAATTCCTAATTTTAAATCTGAACTTGAATTTCAAAATTTCTTTAAAGGATTTAATTAAGTATTAGATTAATAATATGTTTTAATTTTATTATTTAAGAAAAACTTTATTATTAAGTATTATGGTTATAATATTTTATTAAAAGTAAGTTTTAAAAAAATAAAAGTTTTTTTATATATTAATATTATGATTAAATAATATAATTAATCATATTTAATATTTATTATTTACATTTTTAATTTTTTAATTATTTTCTATTAATAAACTATAAATTATTAATTTTTAATTAATATATTAGATTATTCCTATATATAAAATATTCATTAAAATTAATTATTTTAAGTATTTTTAAATAATTTATTTAATTTTATTTTAATTATATAATTTAATTATTATTTAATTTTTTAACTTTTAAAAATATGATGAAAATTTGATTGTAATAAGAAAAAATAATTTAGAAAAAAAAGAAATATTTATTTATACATATAATAATATTAAATAAAATTAAAATAAAATAAATACTAATATCATAACTAAATTCCAAAATTTAAAACAAACAAATCCTTCATTAGCAAAAGCCATCTCCCCAAACCCAATATTATTTTTAAATTTAACTTTAAAAAAGCCTTCATTTCCCCAAAAACTTCCAAAAGTATTTTGAGCAATCCATCCTTTTTCATCCCAACCAACAATAACAGCTTCATGACTACCAATATAACTTCCATTAACATGTTCATAATACCCATTTTTATAATATAATAAATCAGAATAAAATTTAAAAACAGTAACAACAGGACCATTTTCAACAATTTCTTTTTTTATATTTTTTTCTCCTTTAATACCATAAACTTCAGAAGATTTAAAAGTCTCTTCTTTAACCATATAAAAACCATTAATTCTTTCATCATAAGAAAGACAATCATTATATTCACAATTAGAACAATAAGTTTGATCTCTACATGGAAATTCTAATAATCCATATTCATTAATGAATTCAAATGCATCTATTACATTTATTTTCTTACATATTCCATAATGTTCCATTATTGTTATTCCTGATAAATGTCTTGCTTGATTATTGTCTTTATATCTTCTATATGATGTTGATAATGCAGTTGAATATGCTGCTCCTGGTTCACATTGTCTTTGCCAAAAAAGTAATTTGAATGTTTTGTATTTTTCTCTAAAATCATAAGTTTTTGGTATTTCTTTAAATATCCATGTTTCTTCTTTAAATGATAATTTTGATAATATATATTTATCTATATCACCTTAGTATATTGATTCTGCTATTTTGATTAATTCAACTATTGTATTTATAATTTGAAATCCTTTTTCTAAGTCAAATAACCCCCGAGAATCCCCAGTTTTGGTTTTGTCAGATTCTTTTAATTGTTCATTTGATGGTTTTGATTCAGGGTTTTGTATATTTTGTTCTTTATTGGAAAATAATGTGTTATAATCTATTATTTCATATGGAGCTTTTTCTTTTAAAATATTATATAATGTTTCATTTATAGGTAATGATTGAATTAAAGAAAATAGGATGAAAAGGATGAAAAATTTAGGATTCATTTGATATTTAAAACTTATTATTTTAAA
>Ga0256407_10006216_pt1 | contig 18581 bp, 21 predicted proteins | sample RumenRJG_04DNA_FD_193489 | JGI IMG/M metagenome (GOLD analysis project Ga0256407, IMG submission 193489) | Bovine rumen microbial communities from Lethbridge, Alberta, Canada - RJG_04 | ecosystem: Host-associated > Mammals > Digestive system > Stomach > Rumen | place: Canada: Alberta...
TCTTTACAAAGTTCGGTAATAACAGTTATATCGGCACAATTGTTTTTAATTTCCTTTTGAACAATACTTGAAACACTTATGTTATTTTCGGCACATAAGTTCCCTATTTTGCCAATAACACCAATATTATTTTTAGATGTTATGGAAATATAATATTTATTCATTGTTTCAGAAATTTCAATCATTTGAGCATTTTCACTATGTGAACATCTCATCATAGGTAAAATATAATCAGTAACACCGATTTCAGAAACTATCGCAAGAATATCACCAACAACAGAACTTGCTGTCGGAAATTCTCCCGCCCCCGGGCCGGATAAAGTTATTTCTCCTACGGGATGTCCGGTTAATGTTACTGCATTTGTCACATAATCAATATGGGCAAGTGTTTTTGTTTTCGGAACAAGCATAGGATGAACCCGCACATCTGCCCTGCCGTCTTCATCAAGTTCTGCGGATGCAATAAGTTTTATTTTATAACCCATTTCATTTGCTAATTTCATATCTTGAGGACGAATTTTTGTTATACCTTCACGGTAAACATTTTCAAATTTTATTCTTTTTCCAAAAGCAATTGTCGCAAGCGTTGTAATTTTGTACGCAGCATCAAATCCTTCGACATCTCCGGTCGGATTTGTTTCCGCATAACCAAGATCTTGTGCTTCCCTTAAAACATCCTCATAAGACGCTCCTTGAACATCCATTTTTGTTAAAATATAATTAGTTGTTCCGTTAACTATGGCTTTTATTTTATTAATTTTATTGCCTGCAAGAATTGTTTTTATTGGCATTATTAACGGTATACCACCTGCAATAGCCGCTTCGTACAAAATAACTACGTTATTTTCTTGAGCCAATTCAAAGAGTTCTTCACCATGTTTTGCAAGTAGTTCTTTATTTGCGGTCACTATATGTTTTTTATCTAAAATTGCTTGTTTAATAAGACTGAACGCAGGTTCACATCCACCCATAAGCTCGGCAACTATTTGTATTTGAGGGTCATTAACAACCTCATATCCATCTTCTGTTAAAAGGCTTTCATCAAAATTTTCAATACTTCTTTTTTTCTTTTTATTATGAACAGCAATTTTGGCAATTTCAATATTATCAAACTTTTGAAGCGTTTTATATACACCGCTTCCTACTGTTCCTAAACCAATTAAACCAATCTTAATCTTATTATCCATAAATGAAGTATAACATAAAATTATTTAATAATACATTGACTTAAAATTATTATGTCCTACCATGGTTTTGATTATGGATTGTAAGAAAGTATCAAATACATTACCCTTTAAGGGATTAAGCATATATAATGCGACAGCCTATGTTCAAGACCACACTCTTATAAACAGAGGAATAACAACACTTGGCGGAAGTACCGTTCCTCAATGTATCATGTCAAATAACAAATACGAAGCACAAGAACGTGCAATTATGGGTGGAGTATATTTTGTTGCATCATACTTAACTCCTATTCTTTTAATTCCTCTATACAACAAGCACTTTTTAAAAAATAAAGGAATTACAAAATCTTTAGAAGATGTCGGAAAGAAAATTATTCAGGTTCCTAAAAAATATTTAACCCCTGAAGCTGATTTAAAAAAAGGACTTGAAGAAACCGCAAAAAGGTTTGATAAAAACGGTAAAACAGAATGCCAAGACGCTTTTAATGAAATATACCAAAGATACAACAATCCCGATAAATTAAAAAAAGATTTACTCTCTGTTCACGAAAAAGTCCTTATGACAGACTATATTACAACCGCAGGAATGTGGTCGCTAATTCCGTGGATAGCAACAGAAACAACCGAACACCGAACAAAAAGAAGGGACTTTTCTGCAGGATTTAAATTAAAAGAAGAAGAACAAAAATCACAAGCACAACTAAGAAAATCAAAAAATAATAAAATATTATGGAATATCCTATTTTGTGTAATTCCGGGAATTGCATTCAGCAAAACTGTTACTAAGGGTTTAAGTACAAATCTTTCGAAAATCGCAAAATCAGAAAATAATATTTTTAAAAAAGGTTTTAATAATATATTGAAAAAAATCGGACAAAATCCATCAAATTTTGACTATATGTCAGGAACAAATATGTCAAAAACTATTTATGCTGCGATATGGGTTTTATCAAGTTTTCCTGCAAAAATCATATCCTCACGTGACGCAAATGAACGCAGAGATAGAACTTTAAGGGATGTTGGGTTATTTACAATGTTTTTTGGCGGAGATTTTCTTATAAATAACGTCGCAGGACGGATTGCAGATAAGATTTTCGGAACAAAAATTATGGAATCTTCCGATAAAAATTCAAATTTCTTCCAAAATTTCAAATTGAAATTGCGTAATTTTAGAAAACTTGAACAAGCAACAGATATGACTCCGGAGTTATTGAAAAAAACAAAATCTATCGGCGCAGGGTTATATTGGTTTTCACTCTTGACAAATACTGCTCTTATCGGTTTTGCTCTGCCTAAATTTTTGAATAAATTTCTCAGATATAACATTAAAAAAGAAACTCAAACCCCTGATATAACTCAAATAGCATATAACAAAATTTCTATGCAAGAATTTTTAGAAACATAAAAATATATTAAAGTTCTATTGATTAAAAAAAATGAGCATGCTATAATATCACTTGAGGAATGGAGTGAATATGGCAAAAGTTTTGGTTACAATGCCTGATGAATTCTTAAATAAGGTAGACGGTTTAGCGGATTCCGAACGTCTTTCACGTAGTGAGCTTATTAGAACTGCATTAAAGAATTATATGCGTAAACTTTCTAAAAACCAAATCGAAAACGCTTCTCGTAATGCAGAAATCCTTGAAGATATTTTAGGGTAATTGGTTATACTATTTATATTTTAAGTATAAGAGCTATTTATTAAATTCTCTTATCAAGTTGTCAACCCATTTTATTAAATTCGAAATCTCATAAGGTTTTGGTAGATACAAATCGGCGCCGGTGTTCAAAACTAGTTCTTTGTCATGAATTATTGATGTAACAATAATTTTTGTATTTTTAAATTCTTCTGTGGATTTTAATTTATAACAAAGATTTAAACCGTTTTGCTTTTCAATATTACCGGCATCTACAATGACAAGTGCAGGAGTTTGCTCAAGCTCTGGAATTGTGTATTCAGACATGACTTTTGTTTGATAGCCTTGTATATTCAAAATTGTTGTTAATAATGTGCAAAGAGCATCATCTGTTTCATAAATTAAAATATTATTGTTATAAATAGGCTCCTGAACAGAATTTAGACCGCTTATTTTAGGTCTGTCTATTAAATAATTAGACTTATTTGGCATATCAGCCAACGCATTTAATTGTATTAAAGTATTTAAAATTTGCTCTGTTGTCGTATACTCTTTAACTTCATTTGTAATAGCACTAATTGTAAAATGGACAAAATTTGCCCTTTTTCCGGCAAATTCATCACCTTGCAGTATCATATAACCTCTGCTCAAATCGTGTTCTGCATAAAATTTATTCACAACCGAATCAAAAGCAAAAGTTAAAAATTTTGAAACACTTTCCACTTTCAGAGGATGAGTTATTACAAAAAATACATTTTCTTTTAATTGCCCGACAAAATCGTTTTCTGTTAATGACGCTTTTACTATGGCACTATATGTTTGTAATAATTTATCAGAAACGATTTCAGTATAAGCTTGTTTATATTCTTCAAAATTTTCTATGCTAATGTACATCATTGCCCAAGGTTCATTTTGAGTCATTTTTCTTTTAATCGCACGCAGAGTGTAATTTTGATTAGGCAAAAATTGTTTTATATCAAGATTTGATTCATATTCTCTGCGCAAATGAGCTTTTATTCTAACTTGAAATTCTTTCGGATTAACCGGTTCAGACAAAAAATCATCTGCGCCGCTATTTAAAACATTTATTCTGTCATTAAAATCCGCAGATTTTGACAATGCAACAATCACAGGACGCATATTGTACGTTAATGCTCGGACTTGCTTACAAAAATCTGATAAATCATTGTCAAAACTGTCTGAAATTATTATCAAATCCGGTTCTGTATCTTTGATAATTTTTATAGAAGTAATTAAATCACGAGAAATGACAACCTTATTAGAATCAGATTCTAATAATTTTTTATATTTTGTCGATAATTCGAGTCTTTTATCAATAATAAGTGTTACTGATTGCATTTTATCCTCGCTTGTTCTTCTATACTTTTGATTGGCATTTCTAATGTGAAAACGATTTCACTTTCGGTTTCATTTATAGGAACAGATTTTACACCGATATGACCACCCATTTTTTCTGTTAAATTTTTTGTTATATATAGACCTAAACCGCTGCCTTGAACCTTTCTTGTTAAAGGATTATCTATGCGTGCGAATTTAGTAAAAATTTTATCGTAATCTTTAGACTCAATATGAATTCCAATATTTGATACTTCAATAAATACATTTTCATTTTGGGTATATGCTTTTATTTTAGTAGTACTCCCATCAGGAGAATATTTTGCACTGTTTTCTATTAAATTTGTCATTATTTGTTGGAACTTATCTTTATCTACAAATATTTTAGACAAATTATGGGCAAAATCTAACTCAAATTTTTGGTCGTGATATTGATTTTTAACAATAATAATAATCTGTTCAATAATAGGTTTAATCTCAATTTCATTGTATATTAAAGTATTATTTGAGGATTGCAATTTTGTAACAGCAAGCATATTTTCGATAAGATTTATCAATCTGTTTGACTGTTGTTCAATTATTTTTATAAACTTCTTTTTACTTTCATCATCCAATTTATCCCAAGAAGACAACATCGTTTGAGAAAATCCGCGAATAGATGTCAACGGAGTCCTTAATTCATGACTTACTGTTGAAATAAAATCTTCATAATTTTGTTCCATCTTATCCATAACTATATTATATTTAATCTGTATGCTATTGTCCAGTTTATCTAATATGCATACCACATAAGAGTGATTGAAAATATTTTTTAAAAATATATTATATAAAAGAAAGGAGTATTTATTATGGATGAAAATCAACATACAACAGAAGAAATAACAAAAACAACAAATATTGAACACAAAATTTGTGATTGCCCGACACATCCTTTTTGGAAATGGCTTTGTATAGGAATTTTAATTTTTCTGGGAGCTTTTTGTGCATCGTATGTTTTACTTGATTGGCACACAAAAGCAATAATGCTCCGACCAAGAGAAAATGATTTTTATAGAATAATGCAAAATGATATGAATATTGCAAACAAAATGATGAAGGCGGAAAAAACATTTGCTCAAAATGGTTCTAACCTAATCCATATGGAACAAACAAAAGATAATTACAAAATCAAAATAGACCTGAAACCTTTTGATAATAATGAAGAAAATGTTCAAGTTTCAACAAATGAGCATATATTGACAATCTCTGGCAGATCTGTTCAAAAAACAAAAAATAATGAAAGAATAACAAGATTTCAGCAGAGCTATATGTTTGGAGACGATGTAAAACTTGATAATATGACAAAAGAAGTGAACAAGAACTATTTGATAATCAATATTCCAATCGAAAAAAATAATGACGATTAATGCTTAAAATGAGGGGTATTTATTTATCCCTTATTTTTTTGTAAAATACGAGTATGAAGATATTAGGTATAGATCCCGGAATGGCAATAGTTGGTTATAGTATTCTTGATTTTGACGGCAAGAATATTTCTTTGGAACATTCCGGCTCTATACAGACAGCCAAAGACAAAAAAGAATCCGCACGACTCTTAGAAATATACACAGACATAAAAACCATAATAGAAAAGTATAAGCCTGATGTTTGCGCAATAGAAAAGTTATTTTTCTTTAGGAATTATACAACCGTAATGCCTGTTGCACACGCAAGAGGGGTAATATTATTGGCACTTGAAAAATTTAATATTCCTGTTTATGAATATACTCCAATAGAAGTAAAACAAATTTTAACCGGATACGGCAGAGCAGATAAAAAAGAAGTTGAACGAATGGTAAAAATAAGTTTGGGTACAGAAACACTTCCAAAACTTGATGACACAGTAGATTCGATAGCCATTGCTATTTGTTATACCCGTAACGAGGGATTGTTAGAGAAAAAAAGTTAAAATATGTAAATTATTTTTTTATTTCAAAAAAATATACTACAATACTGTTACTTGAACATATTGGAGGAATTTATTCATGAAAAAAATATCTACAATTTTATCAATAGCGTTAGGGGTAGTAATTTTGGCCGGTGGTATGGCAATGGCAGAAACGACAAAATTTACACCACTAAATTTTGATGATAGTAAAGCTGTTAAAGCTCCTGCGACTACTACATCTACAACGGTTCAAGGAGTAGAAGCCAAAGGAACAGATTTACTTGATCCAAGACAAGTAACAGGCGGCATGAAAATGCAAGATGCTATTTTGCAAATTGATAATGCACAGGTAGAAGTCAGAAATAATTTATTAAATTATAAGAATAAATATACTGAAGTTGATTCACGTTATCAAGCAGTAAAAACAGAAAGAAAAGCTGCTAAAAAACAAGTTAGACAAGCAGAAAAGAAAATAAAGAATTTAGATAATGCTAAGAAAAAAATCCGTAAAAATTTTGAGAGAAGAGCAAATATCTAGTTGAAGAGTTTTATTTAAAGGAAGGTAATGACTATTTGAATATTTTCAGATAGTCTTTTTTTTACCCAAACTCAATATATTGACTTATTTCAGAAGAATTTTTATAAATTTTTTTAGATAATTTCATCGCCATTTCACCTAAAATAAATGTTTCTCTGTTTTCATCCGGTTTATAAATTGCACTATTTAACAAATAATGAATTTTTACAGAGTCATCTGAAATTTTTTGAATTAAATAATTTATTTTTTTTAAATTTTTCTTTTTCATATTAATCCTTTATATTTTGCCGCATATAAGAAATAATTATCCCTTATTTAGGGTAAATTTTAATATAATATCTCTTATTTGTCAACAATCTTTTATATTTACTATAATTATTTCCAATAGGGAGTAATTATGAGTTCAAAAGATGAATTAAGACTACTAATAATTAAAGAACATTTAACAGTAGAAAAACTTGCAAAAAAACTGTATGAATCAACAGGAAGAAGATACACCCAAAAAAGTTTACAGGCAAAAATATCAAAAAGTTCATTGCGTTTTGATGAAATGGAAGATATTGCCAAAATACTTGGTTATACAATAAAAATCGAGAAAGAATAAATTTTGCTTGATTTTCAAAAATGTTTATAGTACATTTATTCATGCGCAAGCACTAGCGATATATGGGCTGCTAGCTCAGCAAGCCGAGCAGAGGCATGAGCGAAGCGAAAGTCCGACAATTATGTAAAATGAATATTTTTTCTAATTGGAGGCGGTGCCGTTTAGTGCGAGGCGTAGTGAACAATAGTTGAAAATTAAATATATTTGGTATATTTTTATACAGTAACGAAGTTATGGGCTGCTAGCTCAGGTGGTTAGAGCGCACCCCTGATAAGGGTGAGGTCGGTGGTTCGAGTCCACTGCGGCCCATATTAAAAAAGACAGGTTTAGCACCTGTCTTTTTTATTACCTGCAGTAGGGCGAGAACCACCCATTTATGGTTCGGCGCAAGCGAGCCAAGTGCGGAGTATAGGTTTTCAGGACAATTGTGATGGGAGTTTTGAGGCAAAGATGCCTAATTATAGGGAGAATGAGGCAGATTTATAGTATAGAGATTTGCCGGACTATTTCTGCACTTTTGTCCCAAATTTTGCACTATTTTGCACTAATATTCTGTCATGCTGAACTTGTTTCAGCATCTGTCCCGCTTAGTGTTTGAATTTTAGCGAGTGCAAATAAGTGCAACAAAGTGCAAAAATAAATTATCTTCCATTCTGATATGTGTTAAAATGTCTCTGAGATTGAGATTTAGGACTTGATTTATTCCGAAAGGTGAGTGATGAATGTGTGTGAGGTAATTTATTATGACAAACTTCACACCCGAAAAATATAAACAAATAGCACTCGCAAGATTAGATATTATTCATCAATGGCTTGAATTCAGGAAGAAATCTCAAAATAAACTTAAAGCTGATTATGATTTTGTGAAATTGCATAATACTTCAAACTCTCACTTGTTTGAGATTTTAGGAAAAATATCACGCGGTAGTTTGCATCGTTGGTATGCGATGCTAAACGGAACGGAAGATTACACAAAACTTTTACCACAATATAAATATTCAACTGTTCGGGAATACCGAACAGTTCTAAATGATGAAGAAATAAAAATATTTATGGGCTTGCTCCTGCATCCAAATAGACTTTCAATCGGAAAAGCTATAGCACTTACTAAATACAGATTAAAAGAACAAGGACAAAATTTTATTCCGGCTGATATTACTTTTAGGAGATATGCAAAATGGTTTAAAGATAACAATTACGACAAATGGATTTTAGCCCGTGACGGAGAAAAAGCATTATCGGATAAAGTAGAACCATACATAAAACGTGATGCAAGTTTGCTTGAGGTCGGAGATATTCTTGTCGCGGATGGGCATAAATTAGCATTTCAAGTAATAAATCCTTTTACAGGCAAACCCTGTAGAGCAACATTAGTGGGTTTTCTTGATTGGAAGTCAATTGCACTTGTTGGATATGAAATTATGCTTGAAGAAAATACGCAGTGTATAGCAAGTGCACTGCGGAACGCAATTATCAATCTTGATATGATACCGAAAGTTGTTTATCAGGATAACGGCAGAGCGTTTCGGGCAAAATACTTTACAGATGACAGAGGATTTTGTGAGTTAGGATTTAACGGACTATATTCAAAACTCGGTATAGAAACAGTATTTGCTCGCCCATATAACGCCAGAGCAAAAGTAATTGAACGATTTTTCAAAGAATTTCAGGAAGGTTTTGAAAAACTTTTACCAAGTTATATCGGTTCATCAATAAATAACAAACCTGCCTATATGATGCGAAACGAGAAATTTCACAAAACTCTTCATAACGATTTCATTCCGACCATAGAAGAAACAATAAAAATGATTGATATGTGGTTGAGTTTCAAAAATTCTCAACACTGTCAGAATGCTCCGAATAAAACAATCGCGGAAGTCTTGTCTGAAAGAAAAAGACAATATATTGATATCAATACTCTTGACGATTTGATGCTATCAACAGAAGTCAAAACAATTCAACGAAACGGAATTAGGTTTTTAAATTGCGACTATTTTGATGAAAGGTTATACGGATTTAAGAGCAAAGTTATAATTAAATATAATCTCTTTGACCTAACAAGTATTAAGGTTTATACCCCGAAAGGCGAGTATTTATGCACCGCAGAAAGAGTAACCGAAACTCATCCGATGGCAAAATTACTAGGGGATGTAAAAGATTATGAGGATTATAAGCAAAAAATAGTCAGACAACGACAGCTGAAAAAGAAAACAGTTGAATCAGTAAAAAAATATCTTCAAAGTGAGGATATAAAATTGCTTGAAACACAAGTAGAACAATCTGATTATTATTTGCCCCTTCAAATGCCGTTCAAAACGGCTTCAAAAAGGGTTCAAACACTGTTCAAAAATAATTCAGAAAAATATGAGTATCTTGTAAAAAATGATCCTAATAATCCTTGGATAACGGAATTTAAAAATACAAAGGAGTACAGGCTTTTATATGAATAAGATTTTTGTAAAAACGCAGAATGTCAAAAACTTTATCGGACTTGTTGAAAATCTGATAAGCAAACCGAAGAATATTCCGAAAATGGGATTGGTTTATGGCGAACCAGGATTAGGTAAATCACAAACAGCCTTGTGGCTTGCTTGCAAATACGATGGAATTTATCTTCGTGCATCAAACCTTATGACAGGCAGATGGCTGCTTGAAGAACTGGTTAAAGAACTAGACGAGATTCCTAGATTTCTAACTTCGGATAATTTTAATATTGTGGTTAAAAAGCTGAAACAAAATCCGCAGATAATTTTTATTGATGAGATTGACTACCTTATGAACAATTACAAAACCATTGAAACATTGCGAGATATTCACGATGGAACCGGCTGTCCGATAATTTTTATCGGAATGGGGTTGGCTCATAGAAAACTTGAAAGGTATAAGCACCTCTATGACAGGTTTTCAGAAATTTTAAAATTTGAAACCTTTGGGGTAAATGATTTATCACATATAATCGGACAACTTTCTGAAATACCATTTACCCCCGATGCTATTGAATATATCCATTCAAAATACAACAGATTTCGGCAAATTGTCCAATTGATAAACCAAATGGAAATATTTGCCAAAGACAATAATTTAATTGAAATTACAAAAGAAATTATGGAGCAGATAATATGAATATAGAAAAATTAGCGCGACATTTAAAAGAATTTACTCTTGATGAAATTGAAATGATTACAGAAAGTGATGTTAAAACGGAACTTGAACATCTTTTGAACGAGAATAAATTGGTATTTGAACAAGGGAAATACAAAATTTCTGAAGAAAAACCTGACAGTAATTTTGAATTATTTGTAATTCCAAAAAATAAAATTACTCCTATAAAAATTGAAGATGCGGTTGCATATTTTATGAAAGAATATGTCAAGAAGTATTGTAAATTCGAAACTTACAGGAATTATAATTCAATCTTTAATTTTAATATTCTGCCATATTTTAAAGGTTATTTTCTCAATAATATTGGGAGTGATGAAATTAAAACCATTTACAAGGCTTGTATATTAAAGGGTTTGAAACCTCGCAGAATAAAAAATACAATGGCACTTTTAAATCAACTTATAAAATACTTTCAAAATCTTGGAATTATTGAAAAAACTTGCAATTTTCAGGTAAAAAGATTGACTGATAAAAATAAATTTAGTATTAACAGAATAATTTTTGAGGTATAGCTATGACGAAATTAGATAAATTAAAACAAGCAGAGCATTTATATATTTACGAAAAACAACCGCTTGATGTGATTGGTGCAAAACTTGATTTATCGCGCAGGACATTATTTTATTGGAAAAAGGAATACGAATGGGATAAAAAGAGGTTTGAAAAAGGCAGAGAGCAAGAACTATTTAATCGTGAGTTATTAAACTTTGCTCAAAAAATTATGGATAAAATTTCAAATGATATAGATAATAATCAACAAACTCCACAAGCAGAAATGTATTCGCTGATGAATATCTTAAAAAATCTGCCGCAGGTCAAACAGCAAAATCCCGAAACGAAACAATATCAAAAGCCAAAAACTCTTTCCCCTGAGCATTTTAAACAAATAGAGAAAGAGTTATTTGGAATTGAAAATTGAAGTTTTATCTATAGCTACCGGTTTTTTGTCCGTATTTGTTATATTTAACTGTTCTGCCGGACGAATCTGTTTTATATGAACCTGTTTTTCTTCCATATTTATCGTAGCTTGTTGTTACGCCATTAGAATTTGTTTTATATGTGCCAACTTTTGCACCATATTTGTCATATTGAGTTGTTGTGTTGCCATTCTTTTTATATGTTCCGGTTTTAGCACCATACTTATTGTAACTTGTTGTAGTATTGCCTTTAGTTTTGTATGAACCTGTTTTAGCGCCATACTTGTCATAACTGGTTGTTGTAGAACCAGTTGTTCTGTAACTACCCGTTTTAGAGCCATATTTATCAAAAGAATTTATACTGCCTGCAAAGGCAGCACTTGAACAAAAAACTAATGCTAAAATTAACGTTAAAAATTTTTTCATTACATACTCCTATAATATTAACGATAGTATTTATTAAAGGTTCATTTAAACAGTGCAATAAAAGAGGCAATGAATAAGATTATAAAAATTATACCGATAATAAAGCCATAAATTTCTAAAAACGGTTTTGGAATTAAAAATATCCCTATTAATAGTGCTATTATTAGAAATTTCCCTATCGTACTTGATAAAAATATAACAAGTGCAAAAATATTTCTCATAATTATTCCTCATTATCATCTGTCATATATTCGTATTCAGAGAATTTTTCTTTAAGAATTTCTTTATTTTGAAGGTTTTCTAATTCATCTCCAAATTCTTCTAAATTGCCAAGTTCTTGTCTTAACTTTTTATTATCACCACTATCAAATAAGAAATCTAATAAACCCATAATATGCTCCTTTTGTTTGTATTTATATTATAAAATGAATATACGTCAGATTCGGACTTATTAAAATAATTTATTATCAATTTTTCCATTTGTCAGCTTGCAATATTCCAGCATATCACTTATCGATGCCCCTTTATCCTTCATAGCATAAAAAGTTGTATCATCAAGTATAGAATAATTCCAAATTGCCTGCATTCTATTTTCAGAAGGTAATTCATTTATTTTTTTACACCAATCAAGGGCACTTCTTTGTTTTTGTTTTACATTGGCGTTATCAACATCCTTTTGAGCTTTTGTTTCTACTAAATAGATATTATCTCCAATTTTAAGTATAAAATCTGGATAATATGAAGATAATAAACCGTCAGTTCTAATATATCTAAGATTTGCAAAAATATGATAATTTTCATTTATTTTTAATAGTCTTTCAACTTGACTATCTCTATCAGCTGTTAATAAAAATTCTTTTTCAAATTCACCCTTATTAGAAGGGTAAGCTGTTTTTTCATAAATAGATTTTCTAATATCCAGAGCAAAATTTTCTCTCATTTTTAATTTATCAACTTGAGAAAAATAATTTTTTAAAACCGTAGCTTCTGTTGTAATAACATTATTTTGCATCTCATATATTGCTTGACTTACTTCTTTCATTATATGTTCAAGAATACCTGTTCTTGCAATCATTAAGACTCGCCAATTATTATCTTCATTTGGATTAAATGGTTCCCCAAACAATTGATTCCTAATATACTTATCAAGAACCTCTATCAATGAAACTTGATTAACTTGCATTACTGGATATGAAGAATGCCCACCAACACGTGCTATATTGTTAGTTATAGCATCTAACATTCTTGATAAGAATTCATTATAACTTTTTGCATTAAATAACTGAGATGTGACTTTGTAATCTCCGAATCGTGTTTTGACTGTCATTTCTTCAGAATAAAAACTCTCATCTCCGTAATTATTAGCCATTGATTTTAATTGAGACAAAGTCCAAGGTAATTTATTATAATTTTCGGTTGAAATATTCCCAATTTCTAATACTTCTTCACTATCATTTATTATGGTAGGGATATAGAAATCATAGTCTTGATAATTATCTTTTAACCCTACAGTTATAATATCACCTAAAATAGCCTTTTTCTCAGGCATTTTCTTTTCTTCTACTACCATTCCTTGTTCTAGGTCATCATAGAATTGTATAAAAGCGGGGTGTTCTATAATACTTAAAATATCAAGATAATTGCTTGGACTTTGTTTTTCAACAAACATTTTATATCTATTTTCAGCTTTAATATCCTGATAATCTTTTTCACGCCACATAAGTCGCAAACCTCTGCCTATTGTTTGTTCAAGCAAAATGGGGGCTTGTGAAGACCTTAAGGGCACAATTACGCATACGTTACTAACATCAAATCCTTCTCGTAACATCAAAACTGAAACTATAACTTTTGGTGTTGAGTGTTTATCAAGGTTAAACAATCTTTGTTTTATTTCTTTCCATTCACTCTCTTTCACAGAACCCTGTTTGTCAGAATCAATTTGCATAATTTCATCATCTGATAAACCTTCAGATTTTAAGAATTCGCACACAAGGGGAGAAACTTTTGTATCTTCACACATAATAAGCATCTTAGGATGTTTATTTTCTGCCTCTTTTGTAAATTCTTCTTCTAATATTTTTAATTTTGTTAAACCTGCTCTTAACATCATTCTTTGACCTTCTGAAAGGTCAATTACATTTTTACCGTCTCTAACGGCTTTAAAATCTAAATCTTCATTTTCTAAAGATGCAATTTCTTTTCTTTTATCAATTGCGATAGTTTTAACTAAACCTTCTCTTATTGCTTCTTTTAATGCAAAATCAACAATTATATGCGGGAAATAGTGTTTTGTTCTTTTTTGTCCTGAACCTGTAACATCGTATGGTGTTGCAGAAAAGTCAATTTGTATAAAATTTCTTCCTTTGTTTTCAGAGATAAAATTTAAAGATTTTTGCCATTCTACTTCTGAAACAATTCCATTTTGCTTGTTTTCATGAATATGGTGTGCCTCATCATTAAACACGCATATATTATCCAATGATTTTAAATATTCAATTTCGCCTCCACGTAAATAGCGATTATCTATGGTGTTCAAATCATGACCCGTTGTTGTTCCCGGTGTAATTGGTAATAAATCCGCAATAACTTTACTTGGGTCTTTTAATGGTGATACTTCTGTTTCTTCAACATCTTCTTCAACACCTGCAAGTAGGTGCCAATTTGTAATAGCAATTATTCCGTCTCCTGTGATTTTTCTTCCTATTTCATCTTTTTTTACTACATTGTTCTGGATAAAACTAAATATAGTTTGTCTATATCTTTCAGGAATAAATAAATTTACATTTTTCTTTATATCTGAAGTTTCAAAATCTCTTGTTCCGTCTTCTTGTTCTTTACCAAGAAAAGCATCTAATAATCGTTCATATACAATTAATCCTGGTGCAACAAGCAAGAAATTCTTAGTATATTTAACTTCGTTATTTATACCATTCGTTCCGTCACTAACTGCTTTTGCGTTTAAATATTGCCAAATCAAAAGAGCGTTTAGAACAAATGTTTTACCTGTACCAGTAGCCATTTTGACGCAATATTTTGGGTGGTTAAATTTTTCATCTTTTATATAATTAAAAAAATCCGGAGTCAATAAATCTTCACTTGCTTGTTGGTACATAGATAGTATGGAATCTGTTTTTAAAATCTCATGACAGTATATAGCATTGAGTATTGCTTGTTTTTGACCTTTATGAAAATTTATATATCTGGTGTCGCAAAAAGCATCATTAAACCAGTATCTTAATAAATCTTGGGTTACAGGAGTAACCTTTGTCATCATACTCCCATTTTCCCATTCTTCATTAACTATTTTTGTTAATTGTTTAGCAAAATCTAAAGGTATATCTTTTGTACCTGTGTTTAATAATGTAGGCATTCTTTACACCTCCTTAACAACGACGCTTTCGAATCCAAATACATCAACCGCTTTTACGCATATTTTTCTGTGTTCTTTTTTCGGCACTTGCATTTTTGCCCATTTTATTACTCTTAGAGGGTCTCCGTCATTGTGTGTGTTTTCTCTGTAGTCTTGCCATTTGCTTCTAAATGTAATGCCGTCATAATCAGGGTCTATACTCCAATATTCAATGAGGGCTAACGGTTCTTTTGCGATAATGTTTTGTAGTTGTTCTTTGTATTTTTCATCAAGAGGTAAAGCATCAGGAGATAATAAAATATAATTATCAAGTTCAACCTCTATTTCTTCAATATCACAAGAATATGGTCTTATAATCGGGTCTTTTATAGTTAAATATTGCAAAGTAGAAAATCTTATTTTATTAGAATCAATAAGTTTTTTGTAATTTGATTTTGATTTTAGCTTATCTAACAAATCAGGTGGTATAACAAGGACTTCAATTTTTGATTTGTCGATATCTTTTAAAATACTTGCAATATCAAAAGTAAAATTCCAACCTAATATTATAACTTTGTTCCAACCGCCCATAAAACTTTCTCTCAGTTCTTGAGCTTTTTTGATTGTTGATAATCCTGTCATTTTGTTTGGACTATCAACATAAACAAGTGTTCTTGTTCCTTTTATTTGACCAAGATTTTTGGGTGCATCTTCTTCAAAAAACGGCATTGCACCAAACAGATTGAGAACAACCTGCGATAAATCTCCAATTCGGCGAAATTCTTTTGTGCTGGCAAATACTTCTTTTTGATAATCCCCAACTGCTTGATATAAGAAAGGTTTTGCCTCTTGGTCTATAAGACGTTTTCTCATAATCATATTTGCAGGTTTACCAAAATCAGACATTATCCACCTTCTGCCTAATTTCTCCGCCACGGCTCCGGTTGTTCCTGAACCCGCAAAAAAGTCTGCAACTATTGAATTTTCGTTAGAGCTGCTTTTTATAACTCTTTCGAGCAAAGCCTCAGGTTTTTGAGTCTTATAATTGCAATTTTCTGGGCTGATTGGATTAAGCATGCTTACATACCAAACATCACCGACACTTCTACCTCTAAACTCTGCAATTATATCATTTGGTAATGGCTCTCTGTTATTTTCTTTTATAAATCTTTTCAGATACGGTTCAAATTTACAATCCCCATAAGGTGCAGAATTCCCATAAATTTTTCCATCTACAATAAATTTTTCCCAACGCTTTATAACACCTTTTTCAGTTTTTTCTTCTTCATAAATTCGATTAAATATATAATTATTTTCTGGATTTTTTACATAAAATAAAATATTTTGACTCCTGTGCGGGTAATAAGTTTTGGGCTCAACCCATGAACCTTGGTATTCCCAAGTAATATCATCTCTGAAATTATTTTTCCCAAATATTTCATCCAAAATGATTTTCATGTAATGACATATGTGCCAATCAACATGAACATAGATAGAACCTTGGTCTGATAGTAGTTCTCGCATTAGATATAATCTTGGGTACATCATTTTTAGATACGATACTGTTCCGTCTTTCCAAGTGTCAGAATATGCAAATTGTTCCATTACATTTGGCTTTTGCTCTATATCAAAACCGGGGAGATTAATTTTGGTTCTATAGTCTGCCTTGCTATCATAAGGAGGGTCAATATAGATTAGGTCTATTTTGCCTCTCATAGAAGGTAATCCAGTTTCCGGGTCACCGTTTAGTAGTGCCTGCATGACAAGTAAATTATCTCCGTAACAAAGGCGATTAAACCAATTTTGTCCATTGATATTTTGATATTTACCCTGAAATAAGTTTGCCTCTTTTCTTACAGGTAAGACATATTCATTTGTCTGGAGTGTAATTTTATGATTACTCTCCAAACGTTCCATTATTCTTTCAACTTCTTTTTTACCCTCAGCAACTATCTTTGGTAATTGCTCAATTAAACTTTCCGCCATAATCATATATTCCTAAATCGCAAATACTAATCTGATATGATTAGAGCATGAAAATTTCAATAAATCAAATAGTATCATTTTAACTACAAATAATCATTTATGATATTAAAAAGTAATCCAATAGTATTTATTATCAAAGAAAGGAATAAAATATGATTAACAAATCAACTATTGGGAAAATTATTCAATCCTTGCGAAAGGAGAAAAATCTAACTCAGGAAGAATTAGCAGAAAAAATTGATATCTCTCCTAATTATTTAAGCAAGGTTGAAAGAGGGTTGTGTACTCTAAATACTGAGTCCTTTCTAAAAATGGCTCAGGTTCTTGATTTTACACTAGAAAGTTTTGGTATAAAAGTCAAAAATCATGATGATATAGATAAAACAAAAAAAGAGCTTATTAGTACAATTCTTTCAGCTTCGCAAAAACAAACAGAAGTTTATAATAAAACAGTAAAGTTTATTGATGAAATTGTGAAATACTAAATATTACAATATTGGGTATATTAAGGAGTAGTCCAAAGTATTCATTTATCGATTAAATAACAATAAAAAGACCTTCTAAATGAATTGTTTTATGAAAATCTTTATTCTGTATAGTGGATTGGCTGCAGAGTGTGAAAGCGTGAGCGATACCCGTTTAATGCCACCAACCAAGTGTTTGTAATCTTTTTCAACCATCGTTTAACTTTTCGTTATTGTAATATCAGCGTATATTTCATCCGGTCTATCAGGATCAATCAAAAAATCTTTATCAAATACATATCTTTCTCCATCCGATGCAACGCAGCCAACAGTATTGTGTTCGCCAAAACACACAACTGTAAACTCTTCGCTATCCTTTTCAAACCAACCTTTGAGCTTTTTTAATCTGTACTTTTTACCAATTTCAATCATTGTATGCTCCTTTCAAGCTACACCATTCATTGCTTTTTCAGTGGGAAACATCAAGTATATGTGTCTAAAATCGTATCATTTGGACACAATACTTTTTGAACACGATTTAAACGACTTTTAAACACCTTTTAAACGGCATTTAAATTTCGACATCTTTTTCGTGATCTATAAAGAATGCATTCAAAACATCCGCATCATTTCGCAGGTGCTTGATTACCGGCGCAAGATTATAACATTCTTCAATCTCCGGTTGATTTGCAACGAAATAATCGATAACAACAGCTGTGTTATAAATATTCTCCGCCCATTTACTTAACTGTTTATACTCCTTTGAAGTAATATTCAATCCGACTTTTTCCATACTTTATACCTCCTTTGACACACAACATTAGCGTGAAGGAAGAATAAAAGCAGAATAATTTTACAAACTGACATATTTATAATTGATTTTTATCGTATTTGTACAAGTTTTATTATTTTTCTAATTTAGAAACTTGGTAATCAGTTGCCAACTTATCAATTATTGATTTTACATATTTATCAAGGGTTTTTCCTTTATTATAATCAGCATTTGCACATATATTAACACGATT
>Ga0256407_10006218_pt1 | contig 18579 bp, 14 predicted proteins | sample RumenRJG_04DNA_FD_193489 | JGI IMG/M metagenome (GOLD analysis project Ga0256407, IMG submission 193489) | Bovine rumen microbial communities from Lethbridge, Alberta, Canada - RJG_04 | ecosystem: Host-associated > Mammals > Digestive system > Stomach > Rumen | place: Canada: Alberta...
GAGTGGACGGTTCAGACCCAGGTTTGAAGTGTTCTGAATAAAGGTCATAGCATCACCGAGTGTTGATTTCCAGCGGGCAATGACTTCATCAAGAGGCGGTGGTACAGGACCGTCCTGAATCAATACAATCTGTTTGGGTTTGAGGGTTTGCTTCGTCCAAATACTGTCAAGAGCCTCGTCTAAGTGTTGAGGCGTTTCATTTTGATAAACAGATATGATAACAGATATGTTCATCGCCTTTTAATGAAGTCAAGATTAAAATGTTTGCCTAACTCAAAGTCGAAGGAGTCGGGATGATATTGGATAAATCCGCTCCAGGGATAAAATGTAATCTCACCAAAAAAGATTTTTCCCTTGATGTTATATAAGTCAATGCGCGCAAATGGAAATCCTGTAGCGAGCTGTTCGGCGACATCGCGCATCTCGTTGATGTTTGCTGGCAGCGCAGGCTCTTCTCCCGCGCTGAACGTAGGCCAGTCGGAACTGACATCGGACAGAAAATTAAAGTCTTTGTCCCAAAAACCTCTGCGGTGGTTGGAATAGCGGTCTTTGTCAATCCAAAGATACTTAAACTGTCCGTCGAAGCAAAGGAATTTGTAGTCGTCAATAGAACCGTCACTGTTTTCATCGCTTTCCAAGAGTTGCTCGACGATAACTTTGGATTGACGTGCGCCTTTGTAAGCCCATTCTCGCGATATGATATCATATCTCTTGTTTCGCCATGAATTGACTTCCTGCATGCATTTCTGGATGTTAAGTTTAGACTTGTCTCTGCAAATCAAAACATTCTTGCCGTCACCGCCGTCGGTGGTCTTGATGACAAATTGGCTGGGCAGTGTGTCAAATTGGATGAGAGAGGCGTTGTCGCAAATTTGGTATAGGGGTACAAGATATTTGTCGGTGCCGAGTTTGTCGGTGACATATTGTCTGACTAAATATTTATCAACACAGGGGAGCATATCTTTGTTCCTGTAAAAAGCCTTATAAGCTTGTATTGCTTCAGAATACCGCTTAGGGTGATATAGGTTCAATCTGCGATGCATCTTTATTGCATAATAGATGCGAAGGATAATTGTATCTGGTACAAACCATAATAATTTGGCAATGAAATATAATAGCTGCCTCTTCATCGTTTTCCTGATTGTGAGTTAATTGTTTTAGCCAAACGCAAGCCGTCGCGTATACCATTAATAATGCTTTTCGCATTCTGCAAACGGGGATGGATAAACATGGGATAAAAGAATAGCTTAAGCAAGAATGTCCATCTGCAGTGCCTGATCCAGAAGGCAGGCGTATAATCGCGCTGGGAAAGGATGATAAAATTGCGGTATTGGTAATATAGTCGCATTGAGGATGATTTCTTGACGGGCAGGTTTGTTGGCATTCCCATAAAATGAATAATGCTGAGACTGTGGTCCAGATATGATTTCAGGTTGTGTTGATGTCTGGCTCGCCATCCCCATTCGTTATCTACACCATCAATAAACAGGTCTTCTTCCATACCGCCGACAGCCTGAAGAATGTCTGTAGTTGTCAGACTGTAAGAGGAAATAAGGGAATGCATTTCGCTGAAATGATGTGTATTCTCGTCAACTTTTAAATCAAAATGGGAGATATAATTGCCTTTTTTGTTGTAACATGTCTTGTCTGTGTGGTAACTCTTCGGCTCCGGCCCGACCATGGCGACAGGCAGGTGAGCAGTCTCCAAAGCCTCAAAAGAGGCTCTCAGGTTGTCTAATAGGTGAGGAGGGCAAATGCTGTCCTGATCGCAAAAGAGCAAATAGTGACACCCTTGTTGCTGAAGATAAGCAATGCCTTTATTTTGTGCGGCGGCAATGCCTGTGTTGTGTCCCAGTGGAATATAATGGACATTGTCCCTTGGAGTCAGAGCGTCAATATTTGAGCCTGTAGAATTATCTACGAGACAAATAATGTCTGCTTGCGGACACAAAACATCAAGTGTTCTGGAGAGCGCTTCCAGATCAGGATTATATAATACAATGATGACGCCTGTCTTCTTCATTTCTTCAAACCAGCTTTAATACCTTGCAACATATAACTGAACCTTTTTCGGCCTTCTTTTACAAATATGGGAAAATAAAGTAATCGGACAACGAACTTGATGCCTGTCGCTAATTTCCATTGTAAAGGTACATATTTCCGTTGAGAAAGCCAAATGTAATTCCTATACTGATAAAAATAACGGAATGGCGCAGACAAGATGACTCTGTATCCTCCGGGGAAATGCAGTTCATCCTTACCAACCTGATGACTGATGGTAACATTGTTTGTTATGCCGCAGAGATATCCCTTAGATTCGGCCCTCCAACACCACTCAAAATCAACGTAGTCAATAAAGAGTTTACTGTCGTTTAGCCCGACACTCTCTAAGCTGTCTCTGTCAATACAACTCCCAGAAGAGATAACCTCTCTGCGTGGGATGAAATAGTCTGTGGCAAAATGGTCTGTGTGAATGACGGAATGATATTTTTCTCCGGTAGCCATATTCTTGACCGTGGGGCCTATGATGGCGAGATTGGGAAAATCGTGTTTGACGGATTCATACTCTTTCGCAATCCGCTCCGGGTAATCCATCTCGACACGGCTGTCTTGGTCAAAAAACACGACATGGGTAAAGTCGTCCTGTCTAAAAGCTTCTCGCAGTGCAATATTCTGGGCTTCGGCAATGCCTAAATTCTGATGATTGCAAATATATTTGAGTTGGCCCGCCTGAGAGTTTGGGTGTTCTTCTTCAGAATTGTCAACTATGTAGCCACGATACTTTTCTCCCATTTTGGCGACATATGCCCAGTCGTCTTCTTTGGGATGATAAAAGATAATGACAAGAAGAATATTTGTACTATTTACTTCCATTTTTGTCAACTTTGAGGGTTAGGCCGAATCGCGTCTGTAAAACAAAGAAGAAAACAAAACAATATTGTATCATCATAGACATGCTTAGAATAAGATTTTCCTGATAGAATTGCAGGATAAGGATTTCAATGACGTATGCATATACGCATTTGCTGATGGCTCCTCCATTGTTGCATTGGCGGTATAACCATCCTGTGAATGTGCCATAGACGGTCGCGAAAAAGGCTACGCCTTTGTAACCGAAATCCTGGAAGAACGGTTGGAAAATAGTGTATACATTTGTCGGTATAGGAACATACACGAATTCCTGTAATTTGGGCTCAACGACAAAATTGCCCAGTCCAAGTCGGGTAATCAATGCGTATATGAAAGCAAATGAGCGGGATCCGAATTGTTCAGTGAGTTTTTCCTGAGCGCGTTCAAAAGCCACCGAGGGGGAGAGAATATAGACATTGAAGAAATCAACAAAAGTCGGTTCCTTGGCAGCATTTTCGGGCGTGCGCAAGACGTTTATGCCGTAAAATACTAATAATAGTACGATACTCCAAAATGCGATAGAACTGATTTTGATACGACGTTTCTCATAGAGAACGAATAAGGTGACGAACAGCATAAAGAAAAGTACTCCTTTCTCCATTATAGCGATGCTGCACATTAGGTTGGCGAGAATAACAGCGGTAAGAATTAATTTGTTACCTTTAGGATAGCGCCAAATACAAATAACAAACAGAGCTTGGTTGATGGCACCGACATAGGTCAGAATGGTTTGTACCATGCTTTTTTCACCTTCGTTGGCAAGGACGCGTAGGTTGAAGAAAAGCTCTTCAGAGCCAAACATGGATATGATTTTGTATATATTGTATAGGTATAGAGGCGTGCACACCATGGAGATGACAAAGAAAACAGTAAAAAAGAAATTATTGATATTAAGGTCTTGTTGTATCGGTGTGGTGCCTTGTGGTTGCTGAAATCCGCTTTTTGCAGGAAAAGCGTAGTATGTGATGATACTTGTTACGGACATGAGAGCCACCCATATGATAACACAGGTGTAGAAACGGTCTTGCAGCGGATAGAGTAAATCACCACTTAGCTGGAAAAGTACAACAATCGCTAACCATATCATAGTCGTAATGATCCACGGAGAGAAGAAGTCTCCTATCTTAAGACATAGATAAGAAATTGCCAGAATGCTGAATAATATGATAATAATCCAAGCCATGCGTTACTTAGTCCAGATACCTCGGGCACTGCCGTTCATAATTTTCTTAAATTGAGTTCTGTTGATGATTGCTCCGGGAATATTGACAAGGCAAAGTGCTAAAATCATGCCGGAAACATCAAAGTAGTTAATTAATAGTTTTGCCAGCGGGAAGTAGATGACGGCGGCAAATACGGTAAATATGATTTGCAGGTGCAGCTTGCCGAATCCATTCAAGAAGTAGCTATAACATAGGCTGTAGATGATAATCATCATATAACATGCCATGCCTATGGTTATGGAGGATGGGATGTGAACGTCCTTTCCTACCCAAATTTGATATATGAAATGAGAGGTGAGAACCATTACGACAAGGCATCCGGCAATAAGAAAAAGTATCTTATGCAAACTGCTTATCGACTTGGAAATCCACTGATAGTCTTTTTTCTCGTAGGCGTCAGTTGTCGCACTCCAAAACGGTACAGCAATGATGGTGAAAATCATCATCGTGAAACTGAAGTAACGATAGGCTATCTGATATGGCGTTACCATTTCGGGCGTAAAATAGTGAGAAACCATTACATTGGAAGTGGCAAAGAGAATGATTCCGGCAATTTGCAGAATGAAGAATTTAATTCCGATGTTAAACAGTTCACCGACGGCCTTAAAATTAAATGAGGAGAACGATGGTCTTAGTTGCGGATATTTCCAATTAAAGGTAAAAGGCCACGCTATGAGATATACCAGTAAAGGGGAAAGCGTGTAGGCAATGGCGACATACATCAGGGAGTGTATTCCAGCAATCTTTAAGATGTATATGCAAATCAGCGTAAGTGTTTGTCCTCCAACAACAAGGGCGTTGTTTACTGCAGGGAGCTGCAGACCCAGATAGATGTTTCCGATGAATTTGAAAATAAATGTGCCGGAGATGCAGGCTATAGACACAGCCAAAATATCATTGAGATTATTAACAACAGTCTGGTCAACGTTAAGCAAATCATAGATGTCAAAGGTGTTAATGAATAGTAAGCTTATCAGCGCCAATGGAATGATGATAAAAATCAGCATGAAAAATGTAGAGGAAACACTCTGCCTGGCTTTTTCTATATCATTGTGCGCCAGTTGTGCCGACAGGTTGTTGCGCAAGCCGTTTCCGAGTCCGATGTCCAGGTGGTCTATCCACAATAGAATTGAGCTGATGGTCATCCATATGCCATTCTCATAATTGCCCAGACAGAAAAGGGTGAAAGGCACAAGCAATACTTGCACTAATCCTGCCCATCCTTTCAACACAAAGGAGAAAAAGATGTTTTTCTTTAATAAGGAAGTTCTGCTATCTTTCTCCATGTTGACATTTTTTTACTTGATATTGTTTACGGAACAGGATAAACCATGTTGTGAAAAGCCAGCCATAGAAGAGCCACAAGAAGAAATTGGCAATCCAATGCGGGCGAGACGGGTTAAGTGGCAGCAGGTTGGTCTTGAGATCTATGAAATTAGGACGAAGTTTGTCATAATTCATCTTTGTAATGTTGTATTGCAACAATGCGTCATTATATTCCCTCAATGCGGCAGACGCATCCCGTTCCAGACTTTCTTGCTCTATTTTGTATGAGGGTGCCTGATGATCAAAATGGCGTTCGCTATATGTAGTATACTTTTGTTGTGCTTTTTCATAACGAATCTTGGCAGAATCTCTTTCTTGTCTGCGGTTTTTCAAGTCAACGGTTGCTTTTGATTTGATGTATTTGATGAGTTCTGTTTGGAGATGCTGACTGACTGTATCAACCATCTGAAAGGCGATAAAAGCATCTTGGTCAGCCACACGAAGCGTAATGACTTTGTTGTGCCAGTTTACTTCACATTTTATATTGTCTTGAATGATTTCCAAGATGTCTTTTTTGTGTGTAAATGAATTCCACCATGGTTGATTGGCAGTGGAGATGTGCTGGGCGTAAGTCGTGCCATATTGTCCTCCGGAAGTGCGAAGGGTTACTTTTTCCAATGCCGATAAGAAGGCAGGTGACCGCAGTATAAGAGCATAGATGTCAGGGTCGGTGGTCACAGTTGAAGTTTCTAATCCAAGCCTTTTCTTGATGAGCTCACTCTTGTCACCTTTTTCTAAGATGTTGTCCTTATTGGCGTCAATGGAGATTTGTTTGTAAGCATGATATACCGAAGGTATGGAGAAGGATACGATAGACGAACCGATAAGTGCGATGATACCAGCGATAAAGTATAGCCGACGCTGTTTCCAGCATTCTTTCCATACATTCCAATGACAATCTGTGCCAGACAATGCTAAGAGTTATAAGAGAATAAACTGTCTTTGTTCTTTAAGGCTAAAACCACTATTCGTGTAGCGAAGCCCAATATAATGAATAAGATAAGGATGTATATCTTTTTGAAATTAGAGCTCTTGATGGGTACGCTGACTGCTTGTATCACAGTAAATGCAGGAGTGCTTTCCTGTAGTTTTGCTTTGGCCAACTGCAACTGTTGGGCCACTTGTGTGTAAATGTTGTATTTCAGTTGCATGTCGTTTTCCAGATCTTCACGCTTGGAACTGACGGAATAAAGTATTACATCGTTGTTTGCATCGCTGAATGTGGCGTAGCGCTTGCGAGCCTCATTATAGTCATTTTGCGATTCTGCAAAAAGTTTTTCCATATATTCCAAGTCATTACGCGCTTTGTTCGTACGATAGCGTGTGATAAACGATTGGAGTCTGTTTTTTACGGAGTCTGCCATGGTGGCGGCTATGAGAGGGTCCTGTGCTTCAAATTCAATGTTGATGACATTGGTCTTCTTGTCAACATAGCACTTCATCGCATTTCTGACTGCGCTGACCAATCCGTATTGCTTGCGCGTTAATCTGAATGGGTTGATTTTGTGTTCTGTGCTTTTGCCGTTGAAGTCATCTTGCATCAATTTGGTAATCTGGAGTGCGACCCATGCTGCGGGTATACTCCACCAGGTTATTTTCTGATGTTTTTTCAGGTAATTGTAATACGAAGTGTTTATTTCACCGTCAATGGATGTTACCTTAATGTCAAACAGACTTACGATAAATTCATTGGACGACATCATGTCGGGGTATATTTCGGGATAGATAGCATCTCCGTTGGGGTTGGCGTCAGAGTAGAGACCTACCATGGAAGCCAATGAACTGATGCTTGAAAGCATGTTATTCGAGGATGTCTCCGGGGCCAGTTCGATGTTGGCTTTGTATCTTTTAGGAATACTGAAAGCCACAATCAGCCCAACTATAATAGAGATACCGATATAAATGGCCAGCGTTTTTTTGTCGGCTTTGAATAGGTTCCAGAATTTAAGCAAGTCAAAGTCAATTTTATATTTCTTTCCCATTGTCATGCATGAAATAGATATGTTAATTTATTTTGCCAGGTTTGCTATGGTGGCTATCATGGTGGCTATACTTGCGATGCCGGTGCCGATACCCATGGTTTCTGCGACGCTCATTTTACGGGATATCTTGCTCGGTACGACGATTTCGCAACCCGGGGCTATTTCTGTATTCTGATTAAGTTCACTGACCATGCCGTTCATGTAAATGATGTATGCGCCTTTCTTGCGTGCATTCTGCGCATATCCTCCTGCTGCATTGATGTAGTATTTTGCTTTTTTACCTTTGGCATAGGCAATGGTGTTGGGATACATGACCGCACCGTTAATCTTGACTGTTGCTGTGTATTGCGGGATAATGAGTTTGTCTCCGGCACGCAATACTATGTTTGCATCGCTTTCTGGGTGTGCAATGGCTTTTTCCAGTTCAATACCGACAGAGAGGGTATTGGGTACCTCAAATTTTTCCAGCTGCGCTTCTGTGGCCTGTTCACTGACTTGTTGGATATTGTCAGACTTCTGGCTGCTTATGGCATATTCCATCAGTTGCTGTTGCAGAAGCTCCTGCTGCATTTTATAGACGGCTTTCATTCTTGCTTTCTCAGCGTCGTTGGCTATACGCTCCAGACGCGCGCCCTTAATATATGCCAAGTTTGTGGGACCGCCGGCAACTTCGATAAGGTCTGTCAGGCGTGAATGCAATTTCGTCAGCGTGTAGTTTCCGGCAAAGAGTACTTCTCCCTCGATGCTCACATTCTTTTGCTCGGAGTATGCAGGACTTTTTCTGACATAAACTTGGTCGAATGGCATGAGAACAAATCCGGGCTTACCGTCAACGATAAATCCCTCTTTGAGGGCAAATGTAAATGTTTTGGCTATGACACTGTCGGGAGCTGTGGCCTGTGGGTTGGAGACGCGTCGTGACACGTCTACTTTCACTGTTGACGCTTTGTCGGTCAGACCACCTGCCTGAAGTACAAAGTCCTCAAGTGTCTCGTTGTCGGCATAGGTGTAGATGCCTGGATATTGCACTTCGCCTGAGATGGATATTGTGCGCTCCACCATGGCTTCTATCTTGCTGGGAACAAACAGAACATCGTTTTCTTTCAACGGGATGTCTGCCACCTTCCCCTTGAGGATGCCCTCAAGGTCAACGCTGACAATCTCCAATGTGCGGTCTTCTTTCATGCGGTGGATGACGGCATGATTGGTAAACGCTTCTTCAGTGATGCCTTCTGCTTTTTGTATGAGACTGCGGACGCTGTTGATGGAGTTGTCAATCTGATATTTTCCTGGACGGAAGACAGCGCCTTTTACTTCCACTGTGTTGTGATATCTGGGCAGGATAGAGTCAACGGTTACACCGTCACCGTCAGCGACATGAAATGCCGACATATCAAATTCTTCAACATTAAAGACGCTATATTCGCGTCCGGTCTTCCGTTCCACGCGGACGGCTTTTGTGTAAGCGTCACCGGTGAAACCGCCGGAATATGTGATGAGCGATGTGATACTCTCATCTTTTTTCATCTCATAAATCATCGGGCGCTTCACTTTGCCTGTTATGGTCACAAGGCAGTCGTATGGACCTACGCTGATGACGTCACCATCGGCGAGACGTATGTTGCCTGTCATCTTTCCGTTTAGGATGTAGTCGTAAATGTCACAAGTGCTGACCAGTTTGCTGTTTCTGTATACTTTGATACTGCGGAGTGTACCGAGGTCATTGATGCCGCCTGCCATATACAGGGCGTGGAAAACACTCGCAAATGCTGACAATGTGTATGTGCCTGGATTTTTTACTTCTCCCATGACATTCACGGTGATGGTGCGGCTCTGTCCTAATGAAATTTTTATCTTGCTGCTCTGGTAGCGCGCGCCTAATTGGGCCTTGATGCGGCTGTTTGCCTGAGCTATGGTCAGTCCGCTGACTTGAATGGGACCGTAGTTCTCTATAACTATGTCGCCGTCAGGCGATACTGATGAACTGATGGATTTCTGCGATGCACCGTAGATGTCTATAATCACATTGTCGCCGGGACCGAGACGGTAGTTCTGCGGAGTCGCAATGTTCATTATCGGTTCAAAGGTCAAGTCCTTATTGTTGAAAATGTCACGTCCGAAGACCTTCATGCCATTTTCGTTTCCGTCATTCGTCTTCGCTGTGCTGATGCCATTAATCTCTGTCCGGTAATTCTGGAAGTCTATATCGTTTTCGCTATACTCGCTTCTGCCATCCAGACTGCCTTGTATGCGTTGTGAGGTATTGCTCTCACGGACGGTATTCTTGTCTTCGGCATTGTTTGTGCGTGTTCTAACGTCAGCCGTATTGTTCTCATCGGCTATTTTCCCCATTCCTGCATCTTTGGCTTGTTGGTATGCTTTGTGTATGCGGCGTATTTGCGAGATGTCTACACCTTTTTGTATCAGTTTGGTTACAATCTGGGATTGGGATGTACCTTTAGCCAACTCTTTCTGTATATAGCTGGCAACCTGACTGTCTGTCATAGTTGATTGACCAAATGCAAGCAACGGACATAACAAGAATAAAATAATTATCTTCTTCATACCAAGAGTTTTCGTATAATTTTAAAACTAAAAAACAGTTGAAATATTGTAGATAAATACAAAGGTATCTTATTTTTTTGATAAAAGCAAGAAAACGGGTCGTTTCTATTTAGTCTTCGGTGATGTGCTGTCGTGTTTTTCTGATTCTTTTGATATGCAATAATTCTCTGCACACTGGGTGTTTTTTTACTTGAACAACTTATCTGCCGGTAGGATTATTTGTGCTGCCGTTCCGCTTCGGTGTTGAAGTTTCAGCCAATTATATTCTCCATTCCATCGCCTGGAATGGAGGTTCCATCGTATGGAATGTAAGTTCCGTATGGTGGAATGTTTGTTCCTGCCTATGGAACGGAAGATTTATCACGCCAAAGCGAAATAATATGTACAGGGGTATCAATGACGCTTGCCTTAGGACCGTTTTACTCTCGTCATTTAGTCTGTCGCTTGCTGATGTAAATAAACAGGGCGTAGATGATGATGTCTATGATGATTATCAGTGTTGAGGGTATGAAATCGTAGAGCAGATAGTTTGTTGCACTGATAAATACGAAGAGGCTGATGATGACCGCCAGCGTCATCCTCATGCTCAGGCCTCTCTGCATAAGGACGTGGTGTATGTGTGTCTTGTCGGCGTCAAACATTCTCTTTCCTTGGATTTTTCTTGACAAGGCGACGCGTATGACGTCTATGCAGGGGATGAACAGCAGGGTTATGGATATGAGCAGGGATTCTTCGCGGTAGATAAATACGCTTCCGTCATTATACATTTGGTATTTGATGGCAAGGTATGCCAGGACGTAGCCTAAGAACAGGCTGCCGGCATCGCCCATAAAAATCTTGTTTTTGCCGATTTTACCGAACATATTAAACAGAAAGAAAGCCATAATTGCGCCTGCCAGACTGGCACTCATGAGACTGAATATAGTGGCGTTTAACCTATGGAACAGTATGGCGAATGTCAGCAGGATGATGGAGCTCAAGCTTGATGAGAGTCCGTCGATGCCGTCAATGAGGTTGATGGCGTTGACGATGAGCAGGATGGTAAAAACAGTTATAGGGTAGCTGATCCACAATGGAATCTCATATATGCCGAAGATACCGTGGAGATTGTTTATCATGAGGTTGCAGAGCGGGAAAAACAGTGCGGCGACAAACTGAATGATAAATTTGTGCTTGGCCTCGATACCTTTGAGGTCATCAATGATGCCAATAAGGTAAATCATAAATGCGCCTGCTATCATGAGAAAAGTAGAGATAGTTATCTCAAAATTCTCTTGGAAACCACCATACATGACAGACAATGCGATGGCCATACCTATGCCCATGGACGGCAGGAATAATGTGCCGCCTAAACGCGGTACGGCAATGTGGTGCACCTTGCGCTCGTTGGGCTGGTCATAAAGTTTGTGCTTCATGCATAGCTGTGTGATGGCAGGCGTGAAGATGAGCGAGAATGCAAAACTTACTGCAAACGCAATGATGGCATATGAGTACAGGTCCATTTATAATGACGTTTTATTCAACTGCGGCTTTGTGGCGCAATATTGTTTTATTATAAAACGTATATAAATGTTGTTTATTGCAAAAATAAAAAAGTATATTTCGGTTGAGAAAGCCATTGCCATGAAAAACAATCAAAGTTGTTCATTGTATGATGATACACCAGACTTACATAAAAAAGATAGGAGGATAATTAAGCCTCGATATGAAATTGAAAATATTTTTCAACATACGAAAAAAGATTGATATTGTTTCGTGCAGTTATGAAAAAGTGATATCTTTGCAGTGGAGTTTTTACCCCCAATCTATTTTGCGTAAAAAAGATTACAGTAATTAAATAAATTCAGGCTTATGTTAAAGAAAATTTTACTATTCTGTTTGTTGCTTTCGGTTTCTTTACCCGAAACCCTTTGGGCATGGAACCAGCAATCCAATGAAAAGGTAACCGATGACATCAGCGGCTACTATGTTATTCGTGGCAACATGGATGATGAGTTTTTTACTATTCGTTCCAGTGCAGCCGACGAAGTGTTCAACTTCTACCCCATGACCGGCTCTTTCAGCGGTTCCTATCTGGCAACAGGTGACGGTAAGACCTTAGATTACGACAATCTTGACGTCCGCTATGTTTTCCAGTTTATTCGTCAGAGTGACGGGAATTACCTCTTGCGCTATTGCGGATGCCCGTACCCATGTTATCTTAAGGTGGTGGGTGTAGATATGGACGCCGACCGCGATGTGAGCGTAACCTCCTCACCAGCCATGGCATCACATATCAGAATATGCAAGATTACCGACCCAAACTACAGCAACTACCTTTACTATTTGTTTGATGCAACCTATACCAACGACACAGGTATGCCGTTCTGCATAGGCAGCAACACCAACCCTATATATCATGTATATAGCGTTGCCAAGCATCCCAATAGCAACTGGGACAGTGATAGTCGCGTTGATATCGTGAAACTGTCAGATGACCAGATACCTGAGGCTGCCAAGGCTGAAAACCTGAAGAAGGAACTCGACTGGGATAATGGCACCTACCGTTTGTGCGGAGCTCAAGGTAACTTCGACTATATGAGTCTCCAAAGCTCTGTCAGTAGTGTATCTTCTGGTCATATCAGTGAAAACATCTTCATGCAGACTACATTTGACAAAGCGTCCAAAGACAACTACTTGTTTGACTTCGCCAAAGAAGATGACGGCTCCTACACCATGTTCAACCATGGAGCCAACGGCTACGTCGTGACAGAGAAAACCAATGCCGATGATGACCGCTGGGGATATGTGACTGTCAATGATACTAAGACCGATGCTGCCAAGATGGCTATAGGATTTAACTTTGACGATGGGTCCATCGAAATCAGAGCCGTCAACAACATCAACCATTTCTTCGACGGCAGCAAAGAACTCTGTGTGACCAACGGCAGTGACAGTAAGTGGGCAAAATGGCAAATTGAACGCCAGTTTACCATGCCCGCTGAAGGTATCATGGGACTTTACTACTCCAAGAGCCTTACCATTCCTACGGGCATGACCGCCTACATTGTTGCAGGCGTTACCGCTGGTAAGGTGAGACTTGTTCCCATTACCTCAGTCGTACCAGCCAACACACCGGTTATCCTTATGGGTGAAGCAGGCGAGTTCTACATGCCTTTGGCTTTCACCACCAAGACTTACGACGATAACAAACTGCATGCCTACACAGCCCCTGTAGAGGGTAGTGTTTATATTCCTAACGGCAACAGCATCAAGAAAGTTGATGGTTCCACATTGACCGAAGGCAGTTTCTATTTGCTTGATGCAGACTTCGGCGACGGCGTTCTTAGCGACGGCATGGAAATAACAGCCGAGGAGCCTCAACCTATTACAGGAACATTTGCCGTATATGGCAATTCGGTATCTACATACGAAGGATATCAGCCTTCAGGCTATGCCTGCCACTACGATGCAGGTGACCTTGGAGGTGTTAACGGAACATGGTGGATGCAATTAGACAAAATGACCGACTTGAGTTTTCTGGCCAATGCTTCCTGGAGCGGTTCTACAGTGAGCAACGTTGATATTGCCGCATCGCAGTTTACTGCCGACGGCCGCATTGCCGCTATTGGACGTAACGGTATACCAGAGTATATCTTTGTAAGTGGCGGAAGTAACGACTTGTGTCGCTCTGCCAACGGCAAAAAGGGCAACGTCATTAACTTGGGTGAATATACCGACGATGACACCAACACCTTCCGCGGAGCATATAATGTACTTCTGCAGAAACTTACTAAGGCATATCCTAAGAGCAAAATCATGTGCCTGTCACTCTTCCCGACCCGTTTTGCATGGGATTGGGTCAATGCCCGTGGCTGGACGCCAATCCAGTGCGACGAAAGTATTAAGAATATAGCTGCTAAATACGACAACTGCTATTATGTTGATATGACTCAATGTGGCATAAAAGACAGCATCTCAGCCTTTACCGAAGATGGTGACCACCCGAACAAAGCCGGCATGAAGCTGCTGGCACAGGGATTGGCACAGAAACTCATCGAGATGGGCATGATTACTGCTAACGGCAAAGAAAGCATTGTATGGCCTGAGACTCAGGATGCCTATTACCGCATCATCAGTAATGCCAGCGACAACACATCCGCTTATGTATATCCTAAATCAGGCAATTCCAACGTGGCAGACGGTGTGTATAACCTGCAATACTACAAGAGCAACACCTACAACACACTGACCGATGAAGACAAGGCTAATCCTGCCTTGGTTTACCATATATACACACGTGGTGGCAATGACAACTATTTCATCAAGAATTGCGGTATGCCTGGAAAACCATATCTGGAAATGTACACCAAGAGTGATGCATGGAGCGTCATCAGCTTTACTGATGCCCCAACCACTAAATTCTCCGCATTCAAGCTCCTTGACGGTATTGTTTATGGCAATCAGGCTATCCAAAGCGTAGGCAATACTAACCAATACTGGCGCAATGGTTCAGCTGCCAATGGTATAACTACAGCAGCCTACAACGCTTCCAATATGGATTTCGACTTTACCCTTGAACGTCTTGATGATGCACAGGTGGCATGGGCTAAGTTCTGCGAAGAGGTCAATACCGACCTCGGAATGCAGGCAGGCTCAACACCAGGATATATCAAACAGGAATACTTTGAGCAGTTCCAAGCAAAACTCAAGGCATACGACCTCACCTATGACAGCAACATAGATTATACCGCTGCTCTTGCAGAACTCAAAGAGACCAAGGAGAACTTCATGGTTGAAATAGACGGTGTTTATACCATCGACTTCACGTATCATTCCACTGGAGAATATGTCATACCAAACGAGTCAGGCTCACTGGGCTACTCCACAGCATTCGACAAGAGCAAACTCGCCTTCTATTTTGATATCCGTAGACAAGCCGACGGCAACTACATACTCAAGAATATGGATAACACCGAGAATCCTTACATTCTGAATACATCCAGTGACGAGAGTTGGTACATAGGTTGCGGCGGACGATCCACTAATATTAAAATGGTAAGCTCGCCTCAAATGGAGAACACTATCAACTACTACTGCCCGGGTGTGTTCCGTATATATGCCGTAGGCGACGGATTCTCATTCAATTCAGGTGTCAGTCAGGTTACAACGATGGCCAGCGGTCTGCCTTACGATATTGTCAACATCAAACCAGCTCCAGTAAAAGTACAGACCATTGCTTCTACAGGATGGGCAACGTTGTACAACGACCACAATTTGGTTATTCCTGAAGGTATTACAGCCTATTATGCCAACAGTGTCAACAATGAGAACAAAACCATCAACCTGATAAAGATTACCGACGGTGTTATTCCTGCCAATACGGCAGTCGTACTTTCTGGCAATGCCGCAAACTACATATTGGATTATACTGATGCCACAGGTACCGATGTCAGCGCAGACAACCTGCTGCAAGGTTCTCTTGCCAAACAAATTGTTGATGCTGGATGCTTCAAACTGACTCCGACCGATGGTGCCGGATTTAGCAGACAGGCTGATGATGTTTGTCCTGCGGGCGAGGCTTATCTGCCTCTGTCACTATTCACTCAGACAGGCGACTATACATTCACCTTCCTCCCTGCCGTAGGAGTAAACAAGGTATCGGTAACCGATAAGACTGACGCCGTTTACTATGATATACAAGGGCGAAAGGTCGAAAAGCCCACACGCGGTCTGTATATCAAGAATGGTCAGAAGATATTTGTTAGATAATCATTAGGTACTATGCCTGTAATAAAGGTAAGAGGGGCGCACCTGTCAGGTGCGCCCCTCTTACCTTTATTACAGGCAGTAAAGTAATTATAGATGTATTACTACTGTCCATTCTAATGAGACAGTAGTGGCAAATGTTAGTAGTTGAATTCTCCGAATTCACTCTTGATGGTCAGGCTGCGCTGACCTTCTTCAATGTGACCGATAATCCGAGCGTCAATGTTGAAGCTGTTGGAGATGTCAATGACCTGCTGAGCATGTTCGGGCTGAACATATATTTCCATACGATGACCCATATTGAACACTTTGTACATTTCTGCCCAATCTGTGCCGCTTTGTTCGGCAATGGTGCGGAATAAGGGCGGGACGGGAAACATGTTGTCTTTGACGACATGGCAATTTTCGCCGATGAAATGGAGGATTTTTGTCTGTGCACCGCCTGTGCAATGTACCATGCCGCGTATACATGGCCGCATCTCTTCAAGTATGCGCCTGATGACTGGCGCATATGTGCGGGTGGGCGAAAGTACCAGTTTGCCAGCATTGACAGGAGAGCCTTCTACACGGTCATTGAGCTTTAGCCTGCCGCTATAGACGAGTTCGGGTGGTACGGCTTTGTCGTAACTCTCGGGATACTTCTCTGCAAGATATTTGGCGAATACATCGTGACGTGCGCTGGTAAGTCCATTACTGCCCATTCCACCGTTGTATTCTGTCTCGTAAGTGGCCTGGCCGCTTGACGATAGCCCTACGATGACATTTCCGGGACAGATGTTGGCATTGTCGATGACATCCTTGCGCTTCATGCGACATGTTACGGTGGAGTCTACGACGATGGTGCGTACCAAATCCCCTAAGTCAGCAGTCTCACCTCCAGTGGAATAGATACCTATCCCCATGTCACGCAGTTGCTGCAATAACTCGTCTGTGCCGTTGATAATGGATGAGATGACTTCGCCAGGAATGAGCATTTTGTTACGTCCGATAGTGGAGCTGACAAGGATGTTGTCAACGGCACCGACGCAGAGTAGGTCGTCTGTGTTCATGACGAGTGCATCTTGTGCGATGCCTTTCCAAACGCTTAAATCACCTGTCTCTTTCCAATAGACATAAGCCAAAGACGATTTTGTGCCGGCACCGTCGGCATGCATAATGTTGCAATATTCAGGGTCACCGCCAAGAATGTCGGGAATGATTTTGCAAAACGCTTGCGGGAAAAGACCTTTGTCTATGTTCTTGATGGCGTTGTGAACGTCTTCTTTCATGGCACTGACGCCACGCATCATGTATCTTTGTTTACTGTCCATTGGAAAGAGATGATAAGTTTTTATGAAGGTATTACAATAAAATTAAAATTCTACAGTGGGGGCTTTAGACGCACCGGCTTCAGCCTCAAAGCCGTTCTTCTTGTCAAAACCGAAGATGTTGGCGAAAATGTTGGTCGGGAATGTGCGCACGGTGACATTATATGTCTTTACCGCAGCGTTAAATTTGTTGCGGCTCTCGTTGATGCGGTTCTCCGTACCTTCCAGTTGTGCCTGTAATTCCTGGAAATTTTCATTGGCCTTCAGGTCTGGATAGTTTTCGCTGATGGCAATCAGCCTGCCGAGGGCAGATGTGATTTCACCCTGTGCAGCCTGATACTGCTGTAATTTCTCAGGGGTCATATTTTCGGGATTAACTGTTACCTGGGTTGCTTTGGCGCGTGCGGCAATGACAGCCTCAAAAGTGGACTTTTCGTGAGCCGCATAGCCTTTTACGGTATTAACGAGATTGGGGATAAGGTCTGCGCGGCGCTGGTATTGCGTCTCGACATTATTCCATGCCTTGCTGACTTCCTCTTCCTGGTTTACCATGGCGTTGTACTTTGTTGCGCCACAACCTACCAAAAATACTGCTATAGCTGCGATAGCAATAATGACTTTTAATGTGTTAGAAATGTTCATATCTTATAGTTTAAATGTTATATATCATAATTAGTGTTTAGAAATGTCCGCCTGCACCGCCTCCGCCAAAAGACCCTCCGCCAAACGAACCGCCAAAGCCACCGCCACGCATGCCACTGCCCAGAATTGTGCCGCCCAAAATGGCACCACCTGCGTTATCGTCATCTTGATGTGGTCTGCGCTCAATTTTGTTTTCTGTATGCTTGCAATGGCTGCAAATATATGTGACACGATAGTAGTCTGTCCGCTTTTGAGTGTAGAGATATGTCTGCTGTGTGGCGTAAAATCTTTTTTTACCGCAGTTCGGGCATGTTCTATATCTGCTGAGAATCAGCAGGTAGAACAGGGCAAAGGTAAAGAAAAACATAAAGAAGATAGCGGCCCATCCTCCTTCAGCATCATCGTTTTTGTTGTCTTTTAATAGAGAATCATCGCCGTCGATATATTGTGCGATAGCTTTCATTCCCTCAAGAATGGCATAGTCCCAGTCTTGCTGTTTCATCTTTGGAATCATTTTCCTGATTTCAATTCTCTTGCAAATGGCATCGGGCAACGTGCCCTCCAAACCGGTTCCTGTCAGGATTTGATATGCCCTGTCTTCGGTACTGAGAATAACAATAAGTCCTGTATTGTAATTCTTGCTTCCGATGCCATATTTACGCGATAGGTCCATGCCGAAAGTGTAGCAGTCGCCTCCTTCTACACGTTTGACGACTACAACGACGGCTTCAATGCCTTTTTCCTGATTAAGATGATTGATGATGTTGTCAACACTATCAACAATGGCCGGCGACAGAATGCCGTCAGGATTGCAGACCCATTTGTGCGCATCTTGCAGATGCACCATGGGGAGCGTTTCGGGAGTCCATAATGTCG
>Ga0256407_10006219_pt1 | contig 18578 bp, 14 predicted proteins | sample RumenRJG_04DNA_FD_193489 | JGI IMG/M metagenome (GOLD analysis project Ga0256407, IMG submission 193489) | Bovine rumen microbial communities from Lethbridge, Alberta, Canada - RJG_04 | ecosystem: Host-associated > Mammals > Digestive system > Stomach > Rumen | place: Canada: Alberta...
CAGGTCTTTGCCAAGAATACGTCGTAAAAGACAGCCATTGACGCGTCGCGTTGAGAAGGCGGCAAAAGACTTCCGCGAGTCAGAAGACCTTCCTGCGTCTTTCGGGTTGCTCGGACAACCCGTTCGTTGAAACTCCCGCGATGGACGGTTGTTTCAATTGGGGACGTCCCCCTTTGCCTCAGAACGTCGTTCCGTCTCTCCAACGTTTTGGTAAAAGGAGAACGTGATTCGATGAAACGTTTTCAAATTTCTTGCTCGCGCCGAATCTCGACGCTTTCTGGTTTTACCCTCGTCGAACTGCTGGTAGTCATAGCAATCATCGGCGTCCTTATCGGTTTGCTTCTTCCTGCCGTCCAATCAGCTCGGGAAGCCGCTCGACGTATGCAGTGTTCGAACAATCTCAAACAATATGGACTTGCGACGCATAACTATCTCGCGACTTTTAGCGAACATTTTCCACCAATGGCAAACGGACAAACGCATTCAACAACCGCGTTCTCCGTTCAAGCGCGCCTCTTCCGGTACATGGAAAGCGACCAAATCGCTAATCTTATTGATTATTCTCGACCAGTCTACGAATCTGCAGGACGTGGCGACAACGTCGTCCTTCATCATCTAGCGGCAGCCCTCGAATGTAAAGCTCCGTACCTTTCCTGCCCAAGCGATCCTCAATCGGGATCGCTAATACAGTCAAATTTCAAAATTTATACGGACGATTCAAAATCCTCGTCAATTCCCCTCAGAGCTTACCCCTCCAGTTACTGCGTTTGCACGGGCTCCGATCTCGCGCGCATCGGAACGACTGACGTCGGCGGCGCGGCGACTCTTAAATCTAACGGCCTCTTCTACTACGGTTGCGACAATATGATCGCGTCCTGCGTCGACGGAACGTCAAACACGCTGTTAATGGGCGAATGTTCTATTGGCGCAGGCGCTGATCAAACGATTTCAGGAACTTTAGACGATATTCAAAAGGGAAACCTCCTCCGCAAGGTTATCATGCAAAGCGTGCCGAAAACGCTTTTTTCCCTCTCAACCCCCTCGGAAGTGGAAACTGTACAGAAATCCGTCGGATCGCCAAAATGGCAACTTGATCGTTGCGGTAATTGGCTTTCAGGCGTTCCTGCTTACACGACTTTTGGCGCTTTTTTACCGCCAAATTTCTCTGGGGCGTCCTGCAACTGGATGAATTACGGCTTCTATGGAGCGCGCAGCTATCATGCAAGCGGCGTCAACGTTCTCATGGCGGACGGATCGGTTCGTTTCGTCTCCAATTCTGTCAACCTGGACGTCTGGAGAGGACTGGCGACAATCGCGGGGGGAGAACAAACGTCGCTTTGAATATAGGGAGCGTCGACGTTAAAATGGGAACGTCTCGCAAGCGATCAACCGTCCAATAATTGCGGGGCGTTCACCATGTCTTTCATCTCGCTCACACTGAGGTGTAACGAGACAAATCCCACAAAATTTTTTTTCTTAGCGAAACTTTTGATTGACGACGACGTTTAACCGCCTGTAGCTGGCAAACAAGGCTTATCGGTTATATGACGTCGCCAAAGGTTTCGGCTTCGTCGAAAACAAGTAGTTTTTAGATCGTCCTCCGACGTTCAGTAACGCTTGGACGTTCCCCTAGAAACAAGGAGACAATGAAGATGAAAAAGACTATCGCTTTCGCTATGGCGCTAACGGTTGCGCTCGCTTCCGCTCAGATTGGACTCGCTCAGAGACCCGAAAGAGGAGATCGCCCGCAACGTCTCGAGGGTGGCTTTATGGCGTCTGCCCGTACCGACGACGGACGACTCGACCTCTCCAAACTTCCCGAACAAACGCCTCAGGAGCGTAAAGACGCGTTGAAGGCGGCCGACAAGGACGGCGACGGATTCCTCACCCCCGAAGAGCTCCGGGCTATGCCTCGCCCAAAGTTTAGGTTCAACGAGGGTGAAAAACCCGACTTCATCAACGACGACAACGCGTTCATTGTCGACAAGACAATTGAGGCGATTAAGGCGGCGGATAAGAATGGCGACGGAATTATCGACGCTGACGAACAAAAAGCTGTCGCCGACGTGGTCCGTGAAAAGAGCCCCGCCTTGCCAAGATTCCTTGCGATCGTTCTCGGAGACTTCCAAAATCGTTTCGGCGCCCCTGACGGAGCTAGAGGATTCCGTCCCGGACAAATGGGGGATCGACCGCAGGGAGATCGCCGTCCCGGTCAAGCTGGAGACCGTCCTCAAGGCGACCGCAGACCTCAGACGGGCGATCGTCAGCCGAACCGTCGTCCACAGGGCGACCGTCCACAAAATCGTGAAGGAAGGCGTGCGCCACAAGCTTGAGGATAATGATATTTTTTCGTCGTCTACATTCGACGCGATCTAAAACCTTCAAATAGATGCGACTGGGTTGAGATTCGCCGCGTTGTTAACGTTGCGTTGAAACGATAAAAGCCGCGTGTTGTTTGAGCAATTCTCTTGTCGCCGATCTACGAAAGATATTATCGTAGGTCGGCGATTTTCTTTACCCATAAATTTTTCTCATCTTTGAAGAATTCAAAAGAAATATCGAAACTTCAACCTATTGTCATTGTTTAACATCCCGTCGACAGACAACCGATAAGCGTTTAATCCGTCCAGAAGTTGTTCGTCCCAAAGCAGGTTCTGCTCCGAACGTTTTGCCAAAGAATTTTCAGAAAGAATTGTCGCCATGAAAAAACTTTTCACAATAGCGATTCTCGTCGGCGCGGCGCTCCTCTCGACGCGTTGGTCTCATACCCCAAATGAAAACCGAAAAACCGACGTCGTTCATTCGGAACGCGTTTTAGAATTGGCAAAAACCGAGGACGGACGTCTCGACCTCAGCATACTGCTTGCCAGTTCACGACTTCCGGATGAACGAAAAAAAGCGTTCCTAGACGCTGACGAGGACAAAGATGGATTCCTCACGCAGGGGGAGTTCAGTTTATCGATTCCGAGATCACAAGCCGTTCCAGACGGCGACGGCAAAAAAGAGTCAACGTTCGCGACAAATTCGGAAACGTCGTCCCGTAACCACGAATTAGACTTGGCTATTCACGATATTGAAGTCTGGTTCAACTCAGAACATCCGATCAGTCTCCATCCGTCGTTTCATAAGAACGAACATAATCGCATGCCTAAGCCGTCTCGATACCATAAACGTCCTGAGCCGAAACCTCGAACCCCACAGCATGTTTGACGTTGTAAAAAAAGGTTGTCGTCAGCGCCAATTTGACACATTAACCGTATTCCAATTCAGAATCGCTTCTGCTATAATTCAGAAAAGTAAATTTTTCCGGAACTTATGTACCGGAACTTATGTAAGCGTCTGGTGTTTAATCAAGTAGAGACAACAGTTAGAGTTATTCTTGTTCACTGCCATCGCGATTTCGCAACGGACGCGTCGTTCACATTTATGGCGACCGAGTCCAATGTGCGAGCGAAGAGACGCGGAACCTATCTACGCCTGTTTCTAGTAAACTATTTTGCGAAAGGACAATACCATGAAAAAGATTCTCTCCATTGCCGTCGTTCTTACTGTCGCGATTTCTGTCGCGCATTTTGCTGGCGCCCAAAACCCGTCTCCTCAAGGACGCATGGGCGGTCGAATCTTCGCTGAAGCGCGAAATGAAGACGGAAGTCTTGATCTTTCCAAAATTCTCGCGAGCGATCGTCTTCCCGACGAGCGCAAACAGGCGTTCAAAGCGGCCGACAAAGACGGCGACGGACGTCTTACGCAGGATGAAGTTAAGGAAGTCTTCCCTAACTTCGGCAACCGTCCTGCGCCGCGAGGTCAAAACGCGCCTCAGTTCGGAGGACAGCCCGGTTTTGGCGGCATGCCTGGAAACTTTGGAGGACAAAGACCCGGCATGGGCTTCCCACAAGGAAACGACGCGTTCAAGCTTGACCTCTCAAAACTCCCGGAACAGTTTCCGCAAGAGCGTAAAGACGAAATGAAAGCCGCCGATAAGGACGGCGACGGTTTCCTCTCCATGGAAGAATTTCGCGATCTACCGCGTCCGAAGTTCCAGTTTAGAGAAGGCGAAAGACCGGAATTCATCGACGAAAATAATGCGATCAACCTCGAAAAGCTCAGCGCGTCTCTCAAAGAATTCGACAAAAATAGCGACGGTATTCTCGACGCAGACGAACAGAAAGCCTTGGGCGACGTAGTTCGCGAAAAATATCGATCCCTTCCCTTCTTCATTAATCAGATCATTGGAACTGGATTTCAGTTCGGCGGTCAGCCTGGATTCGGAGGTCCCCAGTTCGGCGGTCAGCCCGGTTTCGGAGGCCCTCAGTTCGGCGGTCAACCCGGATTCGGCGGTCCCCAATTCGGCGGTCAACCCGGATTCGGAGGCCCTCAATTCGGCGGTCAACCGGGTTTCGGCGGTCCCCAACCTGGCGGACAGCCCGGTTTCGGTGGAATGCAGGGAAACCGCAGGGACGGCGCCCCAAGATTCAACTTCTTTGGCGACGCTTTTAGCGACGGCAAATTAGATCTTTCCAAACTCCCTGAGCAACTCCCCCAGGAGTTCAAAGATAGGATGAAAAACGCCGACAAAGACGGCGATGGATTCCTCTCCGGCGACGAGCTTGAAGCCGCTAGACCCCAAGGTCCCGGTTTCGGCGGTGGGATGCGCGGCGGTCGTCGAGGCGCGCCCAGCGAAAGCGAAAACAAATAATTCCGCAGATTAGCCGACGAACGTTTCCGTTCGTCCCTATAAAGCGACGCCCTGCGAGGACGCTTGTTTCCTCGCAGGGCGTTTTCTTCGGGTTACAGCGTTGGCGCGTCGTCGCGTCGCTCGTTTACCGCGCCGCCCGCAGACCAGTCTGAAGGGATGAAACCCAGTCGTTTTGCGGCAAAGATCGCGTCGGGCGTAAGCATACGTTGCCACGCCTTGTTCCTGGGAGACCAGCGGAATCCGCAATGACGAAGATCGGCGCGGGTCTTCTCCGAAGGAATGTCGTCAAAGAATATTTGCAGACGGTTCTCGTCCTTATTCGCTCTCACGACGCCGCCGTCAAAATGCCAGCCGTCGCCATACTCCGTCTCCGCCTGTCTCTTAAGGTATTTGATCCGTTGATCGATCCGATGAATCTCTGCGAGGCTATTGGGAAGATTAAAGAACTGATAGATTGCCGGCCCCTCTCTGCAGACTTTGTCCTTGAGGGCGCCGTCATAACCTTCCCATGATCCGTTTTTTCGTCGATACGCGTTCGCCTTCTTCATCTCCTCATGCCGTTCTTTTAGAACGGCGAGTTTCGCTTCCAATCTTTCGAGCGCGTCTGAGTCGTCAGAACTAATCCCACCCGTTCCAACGCCTCTAATTCTTCGCTCCATGGTCTCCTTCATTTTCTCATGTTCACGAAGTAATTCGCTAGTACGACGAATTTTCACCTCGTGTTTCTTGCGAGGAAAATTACCCGCGCCGGCAATCATAATTGACGGACAAGAAGCGGCGTTGCGATGAAATCGATCGTACCACGCCGCAAGCTGACGCTCATAAGAATCGAGTATCCGATCAATCTTTTCATGATAGCGCGCGTCGACTTTTTCCTTCTGTCGCGTCGCCACTTCACGCGCAGAATCCACAGCCGTCCGATATTCTCGGGTCGCGCTGCCCGTTGAGTAACCGCGAAACGAATTGGCCTCTTGCGCTGCCTTTGCAAGTTCCTCGTTAACGGGATAATAGCCGTCGGCGCCGCGAGCTCCTCTTTCTACGTCTGAATCCAGTAACTCGTCGTCTGCCGTACCGTCGACGAGTTCGTCTTTCGTCGTCGACAAAGCAGATTGATCTAGGGCATTAACAGACACGTCCGAATCTTGCTCGGCGTTCGACGCCAACGGCGGGACGCTTATAAAACGATCGCGAAGGAAATCAATCATCACGTCGCAAAGAGTACGAACCTCTTCCGAATCAGAAAAACCGTAATCGTCGAGCGCCGACGCATACTCGCACAGCGTGAACACGGCCTCTTTATCCGCGACAATAGCGTCGACCACGCGATCTCTAATCGAATCGAAATCGTTTCTTTCCGTCGTCGCGGCGGCGACATTAATAGCGTAATTCTTTAGGTGATTGGTCTTAACGCGTGCGTTACTCTCAAAAAGCCGCCGTTCGACCATCGAGCGACGTTCACGAGGATTCTGACGCGACCACGCGTTTTCAAACTCTTCGCGAGCATATGAAAGAAAAACGGCCTGGTCAGAAACACGTCCGTCAATCTGACGAAGGAAACGACGTACGTTCCTCCATTCCTTTTCTTGAACGTCGCGAGTCGTTTCGGGTTCGTTCGGATCGAGAGGAGGTTCAAAGAGGCGAATAACGCGATCCATTTCGTCGGCAAGGTAGAAATCCAGCGCCGGCGGTTCGTATTCACGAAGATAAAGACACGCCGCCTTCAAACGATCGTATCGTTCTAATCTATCCAATTCGAAGGACGCGTCCCACACGGCGACGTTTGAAGTCTCGTTTGCCATCGTTTTCTCAAGTTGTTAAACGTATTTATCTACGCCGCCATATCAAAAAAGAACAGCGCGACTTAAAGTTTAAACACAATGAAATAGCCAGTCAAGTTAAGGATAAACGAGTAAGACAAGAAAAGAAAACGGATGAACTTCGCGTTCCCAACTTACGCGCTGCTCATCCGCTTCTTATTCTCCCCGTCGATCAAGCCGAAAAGGGAGAATCAAAGACTTGCCTTGAATTACTGAACCTTACAAATGAAACGCACGACGCCAAACTCTTTTGGATAAAGCGGTTTCGTGATCTCCCAACGCAGAATAAGCGAACCCTTTTCGTTAAGATCTGCGAAAAAATCCGATTCGACAGAGGACTGCGCAGTGCCGTCGACATAACGAAGTCGCGTAGAAAGGTCGTCAAGGATCGTGACGTTTCCAATCGGCTCGTCGCCGATGTTTTCAAAACGAAGCGTAAACTCGACGAACTCGCCAGGTTTTGCGGCGTCTTTGTTAGCAATTTTGACAACGCGCAGTTTCGAGGTCTTCGTGTCGTCTTTGATTTGATAAATCGTCGCGGCGCCTTCGACATAAGCGTTTGAAAAAACATTGACTAAATCCGTTGAAACAGCGACGCCCTGTTCTCCGCTCCAACCTTGAGCCGCGAGGACCCCGTCGAGCATGAGCGACGCGTCTTCGGCGCTCAAATCGTCGACTGTTTCAGACGTTAACATCGCCCCGAGACGAATCTGGGCGTCTCCTTCCATAACGCCTTGGAGACCGGTTGACTGAACGATTCCAACCGTAGTTTCCGCGCCTTGGGGCTGCACAGAGTTGCTAGCGCCAAGCGGACGAACCTCGTTAGATCTAACGTCGACGCCTTCGATCCTATCTCCTTGGATCGCGCCTTCGTTCGTATTGGCGATTTCAATTCCTTCGCGGTGATCGCCCTCTATCGGACCGACAATCTGGCGAACGGCGCCGAAACGAGGACTGTACAAAAAGACGCGATTCGTCGGCTCAATAAGGATTCGACCGTCGATTGTGTCGAAATGAGCGACAGAATCCTCTGATTCGAGATTTTCGATCGACCAATCTTCTCGAGCGACAACCTGCCCGTTCGCGTCGCCGCCAGAAACGATGTATTCGTCAAATTCGCGACGCGCCCTATCTTGGTCGTTCTGAGCAGACTTTGCGTCATTTGGACGACGAACGTTAGCGTAGGGTTCGGCAATCTTGGGATCGACTTTAAGCGCAAGTTTCCTACCGCGTGAACGAATGGCGGCAATCGTTTCAGAAACAGGAGTCGACGCTCCGACGGGTTCAAGTACAACGTCGTTTGCTTTAGCTTCAGGAGCGACGGATTTAACAGTAACGTTATCAGTCGTGACGTCTACGGCAGGCGACTTCTCTTCCTTAACGTCGTTCGAAACAGCCGATTTCTCCTCTTCAGGATCGTCTTCGTCGACGGAAGCGTCGGCGTCAGAAGCAACGTCGTCGTCCTCGTCTGCAACGTCGTCTGAGTCGTCGGCAAAAGGATCGTCTTCGTCGGCAAAGGGGTCGTCTTCTGGTTCCTGCCCTCTAATCAACCATTTGGAAGCGTCAAAGAGATCGACGGACGCGCTAATATTTGCGCCAGGGTAAGTCGTCTGCTGCCGCGGATAAACGGTCTGCGAAGGTTGCGCGGAAGGCTGAGGAGCAATTGTTTGCGGCTGGACAACAGGCTGAGCAACAGGTTGTGTCGGAGCCTGGGCGACAAACTCAACGTTTTGCGCCGGGTTAGCAACCGGGGGAGTCTGGACGGCGTAACTTGGAACAACGACCTGACCGTTCGGAACAACTTGATATCCTGGCGTCTGCACGGGATACTGAGGCGCCGTATTAGCCATGGGCGCAGAAGTCGGTTGCGCAGGGATTTGCGCATAAGATTGCCCAGGAACCTGCGCATAAGGATTAGGTTGGGCAACCGTCGGCTGCATAGCGACATAAGGTTGAGCAAGGGGCGCAGACGTCGGGGGATAAGAATTTACGCTTGGAACTTGGACTGGAGCAGGAACGGTTTGAGGCGGAGCAGAATAGGCTGCTTGCGACTGAACAGGAGCCGCGTATGAGGGAACGGGCGCATTCGTCGCCGGACGCGTAATTCCACGCGTTGGAAAAGCGCGTCCAGAAGAACGAACCTCAGCCATTTTGCGTTGCGACGCCTCGAAACGGATATCTTCAAGAGTCCTAGCTCCAGAGGGCATAGTCTGCCAGTGTTTGGGAAGAGTCGTCGAACCGCTGTGCTTGAAAACAGACGCGAGTCCGCTTTCAGTATCTTCACTCCAGTTTCCGGAATATACGTCGCGATAATACGCTTCTTCCTCCGGCGTCTTCGGATCATATTTAGCATAGGGATTGTCACGCTTCGACATACCCGTCTTACCGGAATTTGCAGATTGGCACGAGACGAATGCGAGCGGACAAATCAACATCAGCACAATCGCAGAGCAAAAAGTTCGGCCTTTCCGAACGCCCATAAACGACATTCTGACGCAAGAAGTCGATAAAGTGTTGGGAGACTTCATTAGCGCATCCTTTCAACGACGACGCGACGCCGCGTCTAACAGTTTGGTTCTGAGTCCGACTTCAAAGTAACGCGCAACGTCTATCGTTTACGCTTCGTCGGCGCTATCGGTATTATCGACTAAATAGATACAAACGTTAAATATTTCAAGAAAATTCACTAAAAACGTTATATTTTAACATCTTCATTCTTCACCGTTCTGATACGGAAATGGGTTAAAGACAGCTAAATCCTATATAAACAAATCGTACGGCGACAATCAGAAGAAAAACGCCAAGAATACGGTTGATTCCAACCAATCGTTTCACGTCAAAGAAGCGTCTGCTTTTTGAGACGATAAACGCAATCAAAAGATTGCAAGAACAGATCGCGACAAAAAAAGCCGACAAATATGCGACTACGGCCATAAATCCGCCTTCCTTAAAAAATTGACTGATTTGAACGGCGTTAATCGTAAAAGAAAAAATCCATAAGTTAGGGTTAAACATATTAGTCGTCCAAATCGTAAAGAAAGAAAGACGAGATTGCGGCGTTTGGACATGAAAATCGTCAACGGTCGTGCGGAACTGTAACCATGCAATCCTAAATAAGGTCAACGCGCCTAGAAATGAAATTCCCGCGATAAACGCGTTCGGTAAGTTTACGACAAAAAGGACGGCGACGACGAGCGCGAAAGGATCAGAAACAAGAGAAATCGTCGCAGCACGCCAACTGGATCGAATACCCCGCGAAAGCGATTCGGAAATAATAACGGTCTGCAACGGTCCGGGCGAAACGGAACCTTGAAATCCAAAAAACGCGCCCAATGCAACGGCGGAAAGGCAACATGTCGAAATCAATTCCACGATCCGTTCTCCTTAGACGCTTAAAACTCCCACAATTATATGGGGTCGTTAAAAATAACAACCCTGTCGACCGCGCGTTCTTTAAAAGCTCAACAACCGCTGGTATAATCGTTTAACCTCGTGGAATTCGAGCTGTATCGCTAACTAACCCCTCATTTCTGGAGGAAAAAAATGCGTCGTCTTTTGCAAGGGTTTCTTGCGACGCGCGTCGTCGCGCTGACATTAGTTCTTACCTGTTGTTCTTTCGTTATGGGCGGCGAAGTCTGGACGTTGCCGTCCGATCCTCCAAGTTGGGCGCGAGACCCAAACGCACTGAATGTCGAAATAGTAGAAAACGATTCTAGAGAAATTAAAACCGCGTTACACGTCGTCCATAACGGCGCGCTAGATTGGGCTGTCCGCATTCCCGAAAGAATCGACGTTTCACCTGGCGACGTATTCGTCGTTCGATATCGTGGCAAGAACGTGGGCGAAAAAGCCGTTAGACCAAGCGTCGTTCTATACGACAATAAAAACGAAGCGATCTCATGGGTTTACGGAGGACAAAACGAACTCCCCTTCGGCGATTGGCACGCTAGCGAAACAAAGTTCATTATCCCCGCGGAAGTGGCGACAATCGAACCTCGCATCGTTGGAGACGGTAAAACCGACGTCTTTATTGAACTCTTCCAAATCGAACGCGTCGATTCGATCCCAATCGGGAAAGTTACGGGCTCCTTCGTCGTCAAGAATCAATTTCTTCAAATTGACTTCAATTTAGAAAACGCTTCCTTCAGCGTTCTCGATCTCCGGACGAACCGTAAATGGAGTCAAATCGTCTCGACGCGAAACCAATTCGTCATTGACGCTAAGAAACTTCCCAACGGCGTCGATTTCGAACTATTGGACGCGAGGAATATGCTTACGTTTCACGCCGTTCTCAAACTAGAAGACGCCGCGCCGGAGTTAGTCGTTCAGCTCAAAGCAGATAAAAACGCGCCGCATCCCGAACCGCTGTTCTACCCCTACCCGTTCTCATCCCGAACAACGGACCGGATTATTCTCCCCATAAACGAGGGAATCTCCTTTCCTGCGACAGACAATCCCCCAAGCGTCGCAAGTATCCACACGTTTGGCGGTCACGGACTTTGCATGGCGTTCTGGGGCGTCGTCAACGATACAATTGACGCAAATGAGGGCGACGGTTACATGGGAATCATAGAGACGCCAGACGACTCCGTAATTCTCGTCGAGTCACGCCCTGCCGATTCTCAAGATTTGTCAACCGAAAACGCCGACGTCAAGGCTCTATCCATAACCCAGGTTTGGCACGGAGCCAAAAAGCTCTTTAGCTACGACAGAACGTTACGACTCGTCTTTTTCGATAAAGGAGGACATGTCGCGTTCTGCAAACGCTATCGGAAATATGCCGATAAAATTGGTCTCCTTGTGGATTTTGATGAAAAGATCAGACGCAATCCGAATCTTGCGGAGGGAATCGACCTGCTCGTAGGCGCGGCTAATATCTGGACATGGGACGCCGATAAGCTCGAAAAAATTCATAAACTTCAAGAGATGGGATTTGATCGTATTCTATGGAGCGGAGGCGGTTCCGCTGAAGAAATCAAAGAAATGAACGAACTCAAAGGCGTTTTGACCTCAACATACGACATATATCAAGATATTATGGATCCGGCGCGTTATCCCGAGGTCTCTTGGATTCATGGGTCTTGGATTCCCGAAGCGTGGCCGCAAGATATTGTATGGGATTCCCCAGACGGAACGTGGACAAAAGGTTGGGAAGTCGACGCGAAAGACCCGTCAAAGCCTCGAATTCCCTGCGGAGTTCTCTGCGATCTCAAAGCGCCGTCTTACGCCAAAAAACGAATCGCCGCCCTTCTCAAAACGACTCCGTATCGGTGCCAGTTTATCGACACGACCGTCGCCTCTCAGTGGAGAGAATGCTGGAACCCAGACCATCCCATGACTCGAACTGAGAGCAAAAACGCGCGAATGGAACTTCTTGCGCTCTTTGGTCGTCGCTTCAATCTCGTCTGCGGAAGCGAGACGGGAATCGACGCGTCGGTTCCATACTGCGACTATTACGAAGGCATGATGAGTCTCGGACCTTACCGCTGTCCAGATTCGGGTCGTTATATGGATCGTATCTGGCAAGAAGTTCCCGAACTCGTTGAAAAGTATCAACTTGGCGAAACATTTCGTCTCCCCCTCTTTGAATTGGTTTATCACGGTTGCGTCGTTTCCTACTGGTACTGGGGCGACTATAACAATAAGTTTCCGGCGCTTTGGCTCAAGCGAGATCTTTTCAACGCGCTTTATGGAGTCCCTCCGATGTATCTGTTCAAGGGTGAATTTCTCGACGAGAATCGCGAGCGGTTTATTGAAAGCTACAAAATCGCAGAACCCGTCTCTCGACTCACTGGACGCGTTGAAATGACAGATCACCAGATTTTAACACAAGATAGGAAGGTCCAGAAAACCATGTTTGCGAACGGAATATCGGTAGTAGTAAACTTCAGCGACGTCGATTACCGCTATGAGGAAGAGGACGTCGTCGTCCCCGCCTTTTCGTCAAAAATATTCGGCGCCAATCAATAAACCCGTTTTTACGCCGTAAAAAAACGCGACGCTTCTTCTAGAGGCGTCGCGTTTTCGATTAGTCAGGGCTTGAATTTCGTCTTTGTCAATCCGCTGTAAAAGAGGTAGTAAAAATACCGAGCGGCGATGGAGGCATAAGGAGACCACTTAGCAGCGCGTTTCTTAACGGACGCAGGAGAAACGTCGTCCGTATTGTAAAGCCATTTGTAAACTTCAAGAAAGCATCTATCATACATTGAAACGACGTTCTGGCGATCGAGAACAAAAATCAAGTACATCGTCGCGGTCCATGCGCCGATTCCCCGAAAGGAACGAAGTTTCTTCATTGCGGCGTCGTCGTCCATTGTCTTGAGTTCGTCAAAGTTGAGTTCTCCGCTTTCTATCGATTCATTGAGACTGCGGATATATGAAATTTTCGGTCGTGAAAGGCCGACACGACGCAAATCGTCGTCTGTAAGTTCGTCAATCGCCTCACGTGTGATGGCGCCGTCGCACCATTGAACGAGGCGTGAACCGATTTTCTCCGCCGCTCTTCCGGAAATCATCTGACCGACTATCTGCCAGATAAGAAACTCGTACTCGTCCTCATAAACGTCATACTCGATCGCGCCAATCATTGAAATTGCCTTGCCAAGGCGTCGATCCTTCGCACAGAGACTCTTTATTGCCGGCGAATCGCCGTCAAGATAAACTTTTCTTATCTTCATAGTTTTCCACTCCGGGCGTCGAAATCGGAATTCTTATGCCAAACAAAACTGTCGACATACGGCGCATAACCTAGAATGATTTGCGCAACCTTCTCAGAAACGTTCCGTTCTGTCGATCGATTGACGCGTTTGTCATAAAAGCCGACGTCGATACGGCGACGAATAAGTTTAAGGGCGTCTGCGACACGCGACCATTCCACGCCCGTCATAATCGCGCCGCCCGCGTCGCTTGTGTCGTTACGTTCTCGCGAATTTCGAAGACTCAATGCGGGGAAATTCAGGACAGACGCCTCTTCGTCAAGCGAACCGCTGTCGGAAAGAACGGCATAAGAAGAACGTTGCAACGCGTTGTAGTCGAAAAAACCGAGTGGGCGAACAGGAAGAATCTCCGGAGCAAGAACAGCGCCCTGCGCCTCTAGCCTTTTACGAGTTCGAGGATGAACCGAGAAAACAACTCGTTTTTTTTCTCGTACCGCTAGATTGTTAAGCGTCTGGACAAAATTGGACAATTGTCTCGGGTTGTCAACGTTTTCTTCTCGATGAACGCTGACGACAAAATACTCGCGAGGTCGGAGATTCAAACGTTTCAGAACGTCAGACTCGTCAATTTTGTCGCGATAGTAGTCAAAAACCTCTTCGGTGGGACTGTCAATTCGAAAAATGCGATCAATCGGAAATCCCTCGTGCATAAGATTTGTCGTCGCGACGGAACTACATGGAAGATTGACGTCGGCAAGACAATCCACCAAACGACGATTAATCTCCTCTGGCACGCGCTGATCGTGAGAACGACGACCGGCGTCAAGATGAAAGATAGGAATCTTACGACGTTTCGCAGCATAAGCCGCAAGACCGCTGTTAGAATCGCCAAAAACGAGCGTGGCGTCTGGACGTTCGTCAGCGTAAACTGCGTCAATTTTTCCAATTATCGACGCGACTGTCGACGCAGGGGTCGCGTCCGCTGCTTGGAGAAAATAGTCGGGTTTGCGAAGAGAAAGATCGTCGAAGAATATCTGACTCAATTCGTAATCGTAATTCTGTCCCGTATGAACGACAATATGCTCGACATATTCGTCGAGCGTAGCAATGATGCGCGAAAGACGGATAATTTCAGGACGAGTTCCTATTACGGTCAAAACCTTCATTGTTGTTCCTTACCGAGCCGGATCGACGTCCAAAGTTAGTTGACAAACCTGCGAACGCGTTTCAATTTTAAAGCGCTCAAATCTTCTGACCGTTCAAATATACAAGTCGTTCGAAACGTCGTCAAGCGATCAAGTTGGGATGAACAACGCTTGAAGCGCTAAAATTCAACCTGTTTTCTCCACTGTTAATAGAAATAAATATCTAAAAAACGCTAACGATTATTTAAATTATGACGATAATAACATGAAAGCCAGTATTGTGGACGTCGTGAGAGCGACGGTGGATCAAGGGAACGATGATGACGGCACGCTCAGAAAACAAGGCGAATTGTTTGGCGGAAAACGCCGACGCAAGGGCGCCGCTGTCGTCTTATTTACAGGGCGATAATCAAACCGCTCCTCGTGAAGGCTGGACGATTTTCTCGTCTGACGACGACTCTGAACCAACACGAGCGCCTAATCTCTCCGTTCTCAAGCAGATTAAAAATTTTCTCAACGCTAAGTCAGAAGACACGATCGTTCGCTACGACTCAAATACTCAAAAATTTCGTGTCGATTACCCTTACTATGACTCTGATTCGGACGTCGAAAGGACGGAATCTAGACTATCTGGCGACGGAGCTTCGTTTCCGTCTCCTTCAGCCGCCCTCCCTGACGAAACAGAACTAGACCTTAATGAACAAGAGGAGAAAAAGTCTCCTTGTGAGGAAAACGCGTCCTTTCCCACTGACGCGTGCGAAAAAGTCGTCGAGACGTCTCCCCCGCAACTCGGAATGAACGAATCAATCCCGATCGAGCCTTTAGAGGAGGAGCCTAGGAGAACAGACTTCGAATATTCAATACTCGCCGTTCCACAAGAGTCGAGCTACGAAACAAAAGAAGAAGACGCCGCTACTCAGGGCGACGACTCGCTGGAAATTGTAGACTATCCCGAGCTCAAACCATCCGCTAATCAAGAATCATACCTTCTCGACGTCGCTCAAATACTTAACTCAGATTTTTCACGTAGCAGGGAGCCTGCTGTTCACGGCGGAATCAAGAAAGAAAACAAACCTTTCGCGACGTCCGAAGAGAATCCGTCTGCTGTATCGGCGTCTTCTCATGGGTTAGAAAGCGTCGCGTCGACTTCGAAGAGGCGAGATTTAAACAATTTTGTGATCGGCGACGTTTCACAACATAAAGCGTGCCGACGACAAGATCCCAATAAAAGGCTTCCTATCTTTCGGCGTTTTGTTGATCTTGCGACAAAACGTCAACAGATAAACGCGGTCGACGCCGAAGAAATTCCGGTAAAAAGGGTTGAGACGCCAACGCAGGATTATTCTCGTGAAATTTGTATTTGCGACGCGTATGAATCCGCAAACACGATTGAAGTCGTCGTCGCGCCCTGTTACGTCGGAGCCAACGTAACGTTTCAAAACCAATAACAACAGCTAGGTATGCAGGCCGACTCGGCGCGACGCCGTTGAAGACCGCCGAAATCCCCGTTCGATATATCATGTTTACCGTCGTAATTTGTCTCGTCTTAACGCCGTTCCTTGTAAGTTGGGCGTGTTGCAAGATCGTCATGCGAGTCGCGCCCTCTTTGGGTTTGGTCGACAAGCCTGGACTTCGTAAGATTCACTTAAAACCAACGCCAACAGGCGGCGGCCTCGGAATATGGCTCGGAGTCGTGGTCCCAGCCGCGGCGCTTTCGATCCTTTCGCTCGGTTTAAGTGGGGTTGACGAGACGCAAGGCGCGTCTCTTGAAGGCTTGACAGTCTGGGGCGTTCCCCTAACCTCTTTTCCTGCGACATTCTCAGCTCACGCTGTTTGGATTGCTTCAAACCTCTCCCGAATGTGGACGGCGATTTCGTTAGGTTCTGTTCTCGTCCTTCTTGGAACTCTAGACGATCGATTTGATTTACCGTGGAAATTGCGCCTTGCCGTCGAATTTATTGTCGCCGTCATTGCCGTCGCCTGTGGATGGCGGCTAAACTGTACGCAAATCAGTCCAATCTTAGCGCAAATCCTAAGCGTATTCTGGATTGTCGGTCTGGTTAATTCATTTAACATGCTGGACAATATGGACGCGCTCTCTAGCGGAGTTGCGACTATCTCGTCGCTTTTCCTTGGCGCGCTTGCGTTTGTCTACACGCCCCAGACAGGAGGAGAACCGATGCTCTTTTTGGCGGGGTCTATGCTGACGTTAGCGTGTTCGATCTTGGGATTCCTAACACTCGGCAAACCGCCGGCAAAAATGTTTATGGGAGACGGCGGCGCCTACTTCATTGGATTCGTCATAGCAACGTCAACACTTTCTATCACGTATGCCGACGCACATGCGCCGTCGTCGTCTGTTCTAACGCCGTTGGTTATTGTCGCCGTGCCTCTCTATGACACTATCAGCGTTGTGATAATCCGTCTCAAGAATAAAAAGAGTCCCTTTGTAGGCGATACGAACCATTTTGGGCACCGCTTAGCTGCGCTTGGACTTTCGCGCAAACAGACAGTCTTGACGATCTACCTTGCGACGGCGATATGCGCGACTACTTCGTTTTTCATTTACCGCGCTAAACCGATCGCCGCAGTTTTTATGACGTTACAAACTGCTTCTTTTTTAGTTTTTACCGCTGTCGTTGAGTTTGCCGCGCGTAAAAAAATAAGAGAAAACAACGTAAAGATTGAACAACTCGAACAAAAAGACCGTTGACGAAACGTCGACTTCCCTTAATGGAACCTTCCAGAGAACCACTCCTAGAAGTTCGATTCAAAAGGAACCCCGACTGTACAGAGAAATTTACTCAAAGAAAAGCGACGCCCCTTGCCCACCTTAAATTTGACGTTAGAATGTAAGGACTGAACGTTCAAAATCGCGACGCGAAAGGCGGCGCTCGCCTGACGTGTTGCGGGCGGTTGCCTTTTAAGGGCTGTCGTCCGTCGTTTTGGGACGTCGAACGTCAAATCGGTTCGTGCGGTCAGGCAACCGCGTTGGTTTGGAGTAGCGTTATGACAATCGATAAGAGTTTAAAGGTTAAGAAGGGCGTCTCTCGTTCGAGAAACGTTCTTACAAGAGTCGAAAGAATAGAGAAACTTCAGTCTCAAGACCGTTGGACGGAAGAAACTTCTCCTTTCAGCCTTCCGAAGATCCGTGTTTACAAGGTCGTTCTGAAGAAGAAAAAGAAGTCTAAGACTGACGAAGCCGAAGGAAAGTGATCTACTCGCCTGACTCGCATGTTAAAAGGTCGTGTGAAAATTTCGCGCGACCTTTTATGTTTCAATCGTCAATCAGAAATTTGCTCTTTCGTCAAACAATCTTCTAACGGGCGACAAGCCGCTTCAATGAGAGGGCGAAGCTTTTCCTCTAGCAGATCGGCGTTCGCTTTCTTAAATTCGCATTCCCAGATGCGGATAACCAAATATCCCAACGCTGTTAGTCGTTCTGTCGCCGCACGATCTCGTATTTGATTGCGCTCTATCTTGATTCGCCAGTAATCTGCATGATCTTTGGGAACCGTATTTCGACAGCGGTGACCATGCCAAAAGCAACCGTCGACAAAGACAGCGACGCGGAGTTTCGGAAAAACGAAATCGGGATGACCGAAAAGCCGAACATTACGTCGCCAACCGACAATTTTTCGTTTTTTAAACTCCTCAATAAGTCTCAGTTCTGTCGACTTATTGCGATTAGACTTGACCCGCCGCATGATCTCAGATCGTTCGGAAGCGTTGAAAACGTCTGATTTGTTCGGAGAATCGTCTCCCTTCGGAGTCGGAGGAAGTTTAGGGAGTTGAGTTCTTTTTCTAGACGTCATGGCTCGAAAAGACTAACGCGTTTGAAATTACGAGTAACAAAAAAGTTCAAAAACGTGTTCGACGGACTGACATTCGACGCGATTATGAATCGGAAGCAACAGCTGTGGACATTTGGGGAAACCATACAACCTGACAATTATAGCAAAATATTTGGCGTAAACCGCTCACGAGAAAGCGATTACAGCTAGAATTTTAACAGGACGCGCGGCAATGCGGATAAGCAGCCCCATCCCAAACGATTGTCGCATTGTCCTAACGATAAATATCTTGACCAATAGATCACTTGGCGTTTCTTTCTAATTCTAGTCGAAATTTTTTCAGTTCCCAATACATGACGTCCGGCAAGTAAAAATCAACAGGAGAAACAGATTCGTTTGAATCTAAGACCCAAAGAAGTTGAAAGGACGCAACGACGCGTCGTGCGAGTTCCTCAAAGGTCAGCGGCGTC
>Ga0256407_10006220_pt1 | contig 18576 bp, 16 predicted proteins | sample RumenRJG_04DNA_FD_193489 | JGI IMG/M metagenome (GOLD analysis project Ga0256407, IMG submission 193489) | Bovine rumen microbial communities from Lethbridge, Alberta, Canada - RJG_04 | ecosystem: Host-associated > Mammals > Digestive system > Stomach > Rumen | place: Canada: Alberta...
AAAAGGGCATAAAAATATATTAAATGGTTTATTCAATTCAATAGAAGTAAATAATAAATCAAAATGTGAAATGGATGAAAATAAAATACATTTTACTTTAAAGGGAATTGGATATTCAGATTCAAAAGAAAATGAAAAATCATTTATTCAATTAAACAAAAAATCCACTCAAACAATTTATTCAATATCACAAAATAATGATGGTACATTAATAACAATTGATATGTCACTAGTAAATGAAAATGAAGAATATACTTTATTTAATAATGATATTGATTTTTCAATTGCAAATTATGAAACAACACAAAATATTGAAGGAGAAGTTTATTCATATAATTCAGAAAATAAACTTGAACCTGCAGTTAATCAAATTATTAATCTTGCATATAAAAATTTTAAAAATTGTGAAAAAATTGTAACTATAACAAATAAAAATGGATATTTTAATATAAGTGGTATTCCAATATTAAAAAATAATATTTTAAATGAAGTAAAATTATCTTTTGATAATAATGAATTATCAAAAACTATTTTAATTGGTGGAATTGGAAATAATGATACTATTAATTTAAATAGAATTATTTTACAAAAAAATTTCTTTGTTAATAATGATAATGATGAAAATTCATATTTTTCTTTTTCATCTTATGTTGTTGATTCAATATCAATTGAACCTATTAATAATGTAAGTGTTAGTATTTTTGAAGGTGATATTTATTTTCCTAATTTTAAATCTAATGAAACTAAATATAATTATGATACTTTAAATAATGAATATTTAGTTAGAACAACACATACTGATAAAAATGGATATTTTGAATTTAGGGAAAATTTAAAAAAGTCTGTTTATACTATTTTAATATCTAAAATTGGATATTATAAAACAATTGAATTATTAGATATTAAAAATAAAACAAATACAAAAGATAATGATATATTATCATTTTCATTAACACCAACATTAAATAAAAAAATTGAATTAGAAATAATTTTAGATTGGAAAAAAAATCCAATTGATTTAAATTTATTTTCTTTTTTCAAACAATCAGACACATTTCAATGTGAAGTATATTTTGGGAATTATAAATGTTTAAAAACTTCAATAGAAAATATAAATTATAATAATGGAACTCAAGGAAGTCAAATAATGAAAATAGAAAAATTAGGTAAATACATTTATACTTTTGCAGTAAAACAATTTAAAGTAAATGATAATCCAATTTCAAGAAATGAAACAAAAGTTAAAGGAGCAGAAAATAAAGCACCAGAAGAAATTTATCCTGATTTTCAAAGGGATTTTACTTATATTGATGATCATATTAAATTATTTAATTCTAATGCAACTATTAAAATTTTTGTCCCTGGTTTTGAAAGAGAAGTTTATAAAATTACAATGGAAGATATTTTCAAAAAGGAAAATAATAATGAATGGTGGATTCCTTTTTGTATTAATGGAGAAAAAGGTATTAAGTCTATTAAATATATTAATAAATTTGTTAAAGAACAACCTGATTATAGTTATTGTGAAAAAATTTATGAAAGTGATAATGATGAAACTGATGAAGGTGATTAATATAATTTTTATAATTATTTATATTATTATTTAAAGAAAATATATAAAAAATTTTTTTTAATTAAAAAATATTTAATAAAAATAAAAAAATAAATCATATTAAAAAAAAACAAAAATAATTCATTTCTTTAACATATAAAAAATTAAATATCAAACTTAAAAAAAAAAAATGAATTTATTCCAAATAACCAAATCCGAAATAGACACTATATTCCAAACCTACCAACAAAGAACCCAATGTGAAGAAATAGACTTCATCCAATCAGAGCATGAAGGAATTCAAGGATTAGCAAAGAAATTAAACAGTGACTTAAAAAATGGAATATCATCAAATGAAGATTCAAATCGTCTTCGTAGAGAATATTATGATGATAATGTACGTTATAGAGAACCAATGCCATCATTTTGGCATTATGTAGCAGAAGCTTTCGAAGATGAAATGTTAAGAATTTTAGTTGTTTGTGCAATATTTGAAATTACAATTGGATTAAGTCCCTTAACTGAAAATCCTGGTAAAGATGCTTTTGATGGTATTGGTATTGTCTTTGCTATTTTAGTTATTGTTATTACTACAAGTGTTACTAATTATAATAAAGAAAAAAAATTTAAACAGTTAAGTGATGAAAATTTTAAAAAATTTCAAGTTGTTGTCACGAGAGATGGAAGTAAATATAATATTGCAGATGAAGATATTTTAGTCGGGGATAAATGTAAAATTGATTTAGGAATGATTATTCCTGCTGATGGGATTTTAATTAGTAGTTCTAATTTAAGAGTTGATGAATCAAGTTTAACTGGTGAAAGTGATTTAATGAGGAAGGAAACTTTAGAAAATTGTATTAAGAATAAAGATAAATATAATGATAAAAAATTACCTTCTCCTATAGTTTTCTCTGGAACTATTGTTAAAGAAGGTTCTGGATGGATGATGGTTTTAGCTGTTGGGAAAAATTCAGCAGCGGGAAAAATAAGGGAACATGTTATGCAGAATAAAAATGATGAAGAAAGCAATCAAACACCTCTTGAAATTAAATTAGGGGATATTGCTGAAGATATTGGTACTTTTGGTTTATGGTCTGCTATTCTTACTTTTATTGCTTTGTTGTTTAAGTTATTTTATTCAAAATATGTTCAAATGGAATATCGAAATGAACAAATGGAAAATTTTATTCAGGATAAATTTGTTAATGGAACTTATGATAATACCACAAGTGAAAAAATTAAAAATGAAACTTATTATCTTATTGAAAATAATTCAGTTTGGAGTGATATTTGGAAAGATATTTTTCAAAGTGTTGTATTATGTATTACTATTATTGTAGTTGCTATTCCTGAAGGATTACCACTTGCTGTTACATTATCTTTATCTTTTAGTGTTAAAAAAATGATGGATGATAATAATTTAGTTAGACATATGCCAGCTTGTGAAACTATGGGTGGTGCTAATTTTATTTGTACTGATAAAACTGGTACTTTAACAAGGAATAAAATGCATGTTGTTACTATTTTTAATAATTCTACTGAAGTTGATGTTAATAGTATTGATTCTGAACATAAAGAACATTATTCTCATAAATTTACTGATGCATATTATAAACTTTTTAAAGATGCTTTAGTTAATAATATTGATGTTGAATTAGATAATAATGGTAATATTATTATGGAAAGTTCATCTAAAACTGATTTTGCTTTCTATGATCTTCTTCGTGGTTTTAGTGAAAATTTATTTAGGGTTTATGAAAGGATTGATCGTTTAGGTTTTCATTCAGATAGAAAGAAAATGTCTACAATAGTAAAACGTGATGATGGAAAATATTATATATATATGAAAGGGGCTCCAGAAGTGATATTAAACTCATGTAATAATTATTTAAAACCAACAGGTGATTCCGTTGCTCAAATAACAAATGCAGAATTAAAAAAATTTGATGAAATGACAAAAAAATTTTCATCATTAACCCTCCGTAACTTAGCTATAGCAATGAAAGAAGTATCTTTTGAAGAAGTAAAAGCATATAAAGAATCAAAAGCAAATACCTCACATTTAAATTATGAAATAGAAAAAGAAAACTTTACCTTAATAGCAATAGCAGCAATAAACGATGCTCTTCGTCCAGGAGTACCTAAAAGTGTAGCATTATGTCATGCAGCATACGTTCGTGTAATAATGATAACAGGAGATGATGTTAGAATAGCAGAAGCAATAGCACGTAATGCAGGAATAATAGACAGTAGAGAAAATTACCTTTCTTTAACTGGAAATGAATTCTTTACTCGAATTGGTGGTATTGCTTGTAAGACTTGTACTATGGATACTTCAAAATGTGTTTGTCCTAAAACTATTGGTCAAGCTAGATTGAAATATGGTGATGATAAAGATGATGAATTTTTAGAAAGTAAATTAAAGAAAGAGAAAGTTCATAATATGGTTGAATTTCAAAGAATTATTCCTAATTTAAGAGTTATTGCAAGAGCTAGAGCAATTGATAAATATGCTTTAGTTTTAGGTTTAAGAGAATTAGACAATGTTGTTGCAGTTACTGGTGATGGAACTAATGATGCTTCTGCTTTATCAAAAGCTGATGTTGGTTTTGCTATGGGAAAAACAGGTACTGATGTAGCAAGAGATGCAGCTGATATTATTATATTAGATGATAATTTTAATTCAATTGTACATGCTATTAAATGGGGAAGAAATATATTTGATAATATAAGAAAATTTATACAATTTCAACTTTCTGTTAATTTTTCTGCTGTTTTATTAGTTTTTGTATCATCTTGTATTGGTAGTGAATCACCTATAACTGCAATTCAAATGCTTTGGATAAATTTAATTATGGATTCATTAGGTTCACTTGCTTTATCAACTGAAGATCCATCTGAAGAATTATTATATAGGAAACCACATTCAAAAAGAGAATATATTATATCACCTATTATGTGGAAACATGTAATAGCACAATCATTGGTTCAATTTTCTTTAGTTTTATTCCTTTATTTATATGCTCCTCAATTTATTGAAGAAGATCATCCAAATAGACAAAAAATGATACAACAATTAGAAAATTGTTTCGGTGATTTTGTAGCAGAAACAACAGAATTTAAAAACCATATGATAAAATATTACATAATGGATGGTAAAAAATCATCATGGGATCCATTAAAACACATCCGTAGAAATTTAAGTCCAAAAGCATGTTTATTCTTTGATGAAAAACGATTTGAACCAAAACAAATAACAAACTTATACGAAGCATTTAAATGGTACATATCTGAATATGGTAACACATGTCATATGACAATAATATTTAATACATTTGTATTATATTCATTATTCAATCAAATTAATTCAAGAGTAATAAATGATAATTTCAATATTTTATATAGAATTTTAGATAATTGGATGTTTCTCACTGTAACTGGAGTTGAATTATTAATTCAAATTTGTATTGTTCAATATGGAGGTCTTGTTTTTAAATGTAGTCTTGATGGATTAACTTTTAGTCAATGGATGTGGTGCTTAGGAATGGCTTCTATTACTTTTGGTGTTAGTATTCTTATGAAATGTGTTAGATTAGAAAATTTATGTATTAAAAATGAAGATAAAGGAATTTTTTATAAGAAAAATAAATTTGGGAGAAATGATCCTAATTTAAATAGGAATTTACTTAGTAATGAAGTTGATGATATTGATAGAGCTTTAGAAGTTGAAATGGGACATGTTAGGAATGGTTCTAGTGATTTAGGGTTTCTTTCTAATCCACAATCATCTTAGGTATTTTTTTTTTTGATATTATTATTTTTTTCTTATTTTTTTTTTGAAAATGAATTTAGTATAATATTTATTTAAAATAAAGATTAAAAAAGAAATTAATAAATAACATTATTAAATGAAATTAAATGAATAATATTAAAATTAAAAAAATTGTTTATTTTATATTCTTAAATAATTTTAATATCTTAATATTGTAATTTTATTATTTTTGACTGTTGATACACTTTTTGAAACATTTTGATTATTATTTTCATCTTCATTAATTTCACTTTCATTAATTTCATTTTCATTATTTTTATTATCATTTTCTTCAGAATTATTATTTTCTATTAATAATTTTTTATAATCTTCAATTTCTTTTTCAATTTCTTTTTTCTTTTCTAATATTCTTTTATTTGCTTTTCCTCTTTCAATTTCAAAAATTTCTTCTAATTTTTCTTGTTCTATTTCATCATCTAAATTATTTTTTTTGATTTCTCTTTGATTTTCTTTTTCTTTTTCTTCATTAATTAACTTATAAATTTCTTTATTTTTCTTTTTACTAAATCTTTCAATTTCTTTTTCAATTTCATTATTTTTTTTATCTTCAATATTTTTAATATGTTCTTTTTCTCCAATTTCTTTATAAAATTGTTTTAAAAAATCAAACATAAATTCTTGTTTTTGAATTGCAATTAATTTAGCTTTATCAGTATGCAATTTATTTTTCATATTTATAATTTCTTCTTCTAAATATCCAATTATACTTTTTGGTTTTTTTTCTTCTAATTTTTCATTTGATGTCATATTTTTCTTATGTTTTCTTTTTATTTTTTCTTCTAATTTTTGTCTTATTTTTTCTTTTTTTATTCTTTCATTTTCTTTTATTATTTCAAAATCATTTGGATCAAATAAAATCATTTTATTTTTTCCTCCTTTTGAAAATATTAATGATAAACCAGTTGCACCATAATGTTCTAAAATAATTGCATCCATTATTATACATTCTTCTAAATTAATTGGTTGTATTGATTGATTTTCATTAAATTTTGAAATTGCATTTATACTATCTATAATTTTATCTTTATATTCTTCATCTAATTTATAATCTTTTAAAAATAAATTTAAATTTTCATTATTTTTATTGTTTTCAAATATTTTTTCATTGTCAATATCAAATAAGATAGAAATTAATCCTACATAAAAAACATCTGCCTCTAAAATTGTTTTACAAATATCTATACATGTATTATATATTCTATTATAATAATCAATATCTATATTTTTTCCATTAAAAACTCCTTTCATGAATTCTCTTGCTTTCATTATAATATTAAATTTTTCATAATTATTTTCAGTTTCATGATATTTTTCCATTAAATTATTAAAATCAATATTAATTTATCAATTTCAATTTTTATTATGAAAAAAAATGTTACATTGAATAAATAATAAAAAAAATTAAAATTAAACACTCCTTTATCTAAAAATTAAACTAACATTAAATATAGAAAAAATTACAAATAATTAAATACAACATTTTTTCTTATTTTGAATATGAAAATCATCATCAATTAAATCAATATTATTTTCATTATTTCCATCATAATTAAAATTTCCTTCTTTAATTTGTTTATTAATAATAATAGAACTTAATTGTTCAAAAGCTTGATTAATATTACTTCCTAATTTCGCACTAACTTCACAAAACAAAATATGATATTTTTCAGCTAATTTATTCCCTTCATTAAAATCAATAACTCTTTGATGATTTAAATCAGTTTTATTTCCAATTAAGATAATACTACAATTTTTAGCTCCATATTCAAAAATTTCATTTATCCATGATTCAACTTTTAAAAAACTATTTTTATCTGTTATATCAAACATAATTATTGCACCTTGTGCATCTTGATAATATTGTTTTGTTAATGATCTAAATTTTTCTTGTCCTGCTGTGTCCCAAATTGTTAAATTTACTAATGTTGATTTATCTATTTTAATTTGTTTTTTATAATTTTGTATATTAATTGTACATTGATATTTTTCAAATTTATTTGAAACGAAACGATTTACAAAACTTGTTTTTCCTACTAATGAATCTCCTAGTAATATTATTTTAAATGAATATTCTATTATTGTTTTTTTTTCATTATTATTATCGTTATTTTCATTTTTATATATTATTGGTTCAATAAAATTTAATTGGTTTTCTATATTTGGTTCATTTATTGTTGAAGTATTTTTTTTTTCAAAAATATCATTTTGATTGTCTTCTTCTAAGATTTTTACATTCTCTTGATATGTATTTTCTATTAAGTCTTCATCTTCTTCTTTTATAGCATACATTAATTTTTTATTTTAAATATATTATTGAATAAAAATTATTTATATTTATAATATATTTATTAAATAATAAGTCAAACCATATTTTATGCTATAATTCTTATAAATCAAATAAAATTATAATTGACATTTAATACCTACTAAATAAAAACCTTAATAAATAATATGATAATTAATAACAAAATTTATTCAATTAAAACAATTATTGTTTTGATAATTGTCTTTTTTTAATTAATTTACCTAAAATTAGATTAACTTTTTTATTTGATTTTATATTACATATTAATCTTTTATTATTTTTACAACTAAAATTATAATTATTAATATATCTATCATTTTCATTACATGAAGGATTTAATGAAAAAGGGATAATATTTTCTTCATTACCAAATATTAAATCTTTAGGTTTTAAAATAGGAACAAAATTTTTTGGAAAATCATATTCATTAATTGAATAATTTTTATAAATATAATTATTTTTAATAGAATAATTATCATCATTTGTTTTCGAATTTATATTTTGATTAATAGCAGGATTTTCCATTTTTATCTTATTTATTGAAAATAATTCTATATTATTGAAAAAAAATATTTATTTTTTAATTTCATAATTTTTTAAAATAAATTTTAGTATTATCTATATTATAAATTTTAGAAATTATATATTTGAAAAATTCAAAATAATTATCCCCAAATCAAATCAGAAGCATATGTAATATATAAAAAACCATCTTCTTTATCTTTATAAATTTCATAAATTTCAGACATAGTTTGATTTCCTGTTATAGAACTTTTTCCTCCTCCTACTAATAAAAATAATGCAGCTGTTTCTGCTAAATTTAATTTTTGTCTAATTATAAATGTAAATTGATTTACAGTCATATCATATGGACATAAATATTTTGTTTTTTGAATTGTTTCCATTTTAGAGTTTGGATCTTTTTCACATATAACAGGAATCCTATCTTTATATTTTTTTAATGTATTTTCACATTCCTGTTTCCTCATAGTTAAATCATATTGTTTCTTAAACTGAAATTCCATTTTTATATTAATTATATTTTAAAATGTATGTTTTATATTTGGAAAAGAAAAAATAGTTTTTTAAAAAAAATAATCTATAAATTCTATAATTAAAAATAAAAAAAAAATAAAAAAAAATAAAAAAAAAAAACAAATAATATTTTTTACATAAATAATATAATAATCCCTCATAATAACAACAAAACCTTTAACTCCCACAGCAAAAACTATCCTTCTCATCATTTTTTTCAATATTAGTTTTTAAACTAATCCCATAATTTTTTTGAATATTAGAAATTTTCCTTCTTTCAGTATAAATCCTTTGTAACAAATCTTCAAAAGCATCAATAACATTTTCACCACCATAAGCACTAGTTTCATAAAATAACATATTATATTTTTTAGCTAAATCTGAAGCTTCATTATAAGTAACTTCTCTCTTTCTATTATTTCTCTCCAATAAATCTTTCTTATTACCAATTAAAGTACTAATAACACCTTTATCAGCATTTTCTTTTAAATCACATAACCATTGATAAACATGATCATATGTTGTTCTTCTTGTTATATCATAAACAATTAAACCCCCTATTGCTTTTTTATAATGATGTGATGTTATTGATTTATATCTTTCTTGACCTGCTGTGTCCCATATTTGTGCTTTTATGTATCCTCCTTCTTTTATTTGTATTATTTTTGTAGCAAATTCTATTGCTATTGTTGGTAATGGGGATGTAGGAAATATTCCTTTTACGTATTTTGATATTAAACTTGTTTTACCTACTCCTGAATCTCCAATTATTACTATTTTATATAAGTGGTCATAATGAATTTCTACATCTATGTCTTCTTCTGTTTTTGTTATTTCATTTTTTGACATTTTTTTATGTTTTTTTTTAAAATTTTTTTTTTAATTTTTTTTAATTTGTTTTTTATTTTAAAAATTATTTAAATTTTTTAATAATATTTAAAATTATGAGTTTACAAGATTTTCTTTATTTATAAAAAACAAATTTTGTTTATAATAATTATAAATAATACTATATTATTTATATGTACAATATAATTTTTAAGGTTCGTTTATTTTGTTTTTTTAAAAGTTAAATATCATAAAATTCAAGGATATTAACTAAGTCTCTTCTATTTTTTATTATTTCTTCAGAATATTTTTTAGGAACTCTTATTCTCAATCTATTTTTATTTATAGTAAACAAATAAGGTTTTTTTCCTTCTCCAGATGAATTAAGTAAATGAGAAGTTATTTCTTTTCTACCTTGAAACTTAGCAAAAGTAATTTGACATTCTTTATGACAATTACTACTCTTTAACTTAATTCCTTTAAACCTATATAAAAAATCAATTATACAAATTGGATCTACAAAATTTATAAAAGCATATCCTAAATTTCTAGTATTACTATAATTCATAGGAAGATAAAATAAATCATAATTTCTATAATTAATATTCATATTAAAACCCATTCTTGTATCAATTTCTTTCATAAAATCCTGATTTGAATATTTAACTGGAATATTTTTTATTCTTACAGAAGTTCTTTTTTCTCTTCCTTGAATAATATCTTTTATATTAATTATAAATTCATTTTCACAATTTAAATTTGAATTACATAAATTTAAATTTTGATTTTGTAAAATATTAGCAGTAGAAAAATAAGGATTAAGATAATTATTATTAACATTTGTATTAACCATAGGAAAAGTAGAACTAAAATTAGAATTATTATTCATATTATTATTTATAAGATTAAAATTATTTAAAGGATTATAAAAAGTAGAATAAAAATTATTTTGAGTAGTTTGAAATTGTTTATTAATATCACCTTTACTTAAAAATTGTTTAATTCTTTGAAAATTATTATTACTTTCTTGACTTGTTGTTTTTGTATCAGAAGAAGTTGATACTGCACTTCCCATTTGAATTGGATTATATTTTTGGAAATTAATTAAATTATTATTATATGGAGTTATTGGTTTTGGTTGAATATAAAATGAATGATTATTATATTTTATATTTTGATTAATTAAATTATTATTATTAATATTTTTTTTATTTTGTATGTTGTCTAAATCATTTTCATTTTTAATTAATATTGATTTATTATTAGTATTAGTTGTATTGATATTATTATTAATATTATTTTTAAATAAATTGGAAAAAGAAAATTTATTATAAATAAGATTATTTAACGGTCTAGCTGGTTTTTTTTGAAGTTCATTTTTTAATGTTTCTATATTTTCATCAATATTTTTTTCTTTATTTATTTTTCTATTACACCAAATATCATCCATAAATGGAAGAGGATTATAATGATTATTAGTATATTCAAAAGATGAATTTTCCTCATCTAAAAATTATTTATAAATATTATATTTACCTTTATTATTATTTTGCACAGTATTATAAATATCATTGTTAAGACTAATTGAAATAATTAAAAAATTAATTTTATACTCTTTATAATCTATGCTTACATCATTGCTTTTATTATAATTTGATAATTGACTAACACTTGGGGATGCTTTTGATTTATGATTTGCTTTTATATTTTCTGATTCAGACATAATTTAATTTTTAATTCTTTTTTAAATATGTTAAATTAGAAGAATATTTGCCATAAAATTATTTTTTGGCTTATTACATTCTTTCTTGTATTTAAAATAATAGGAATTAAAAGTTGAATTGGATTTTAATATCCATATTTGGGAAATATTACTTAAAGTTTAATTTTTTTAAACAAAGTTTGATGTAATAAATTTTTTTCATATTAATATTTTGAAATAATATTTTTATAAATTTTTATTATTTTTAATTTATTATAATAACTTGATTGAGTTTTACAAAATAAAGAATTTTATTTTTAAAAAAATAAAACATAAAACAATATAATAAATAAAAAATTCATTATATAATATATAATAAAATGTCAGAAAATGATTCTGTTCACAAAACACAAGTTCTTTTTTTAAATGATAAATCAAAAGAAAGGAAAAAAGAATCAAATTTTGCAGTAAAAAAAAAAAATAATAATGAAAATATTTCACATAGAGCAGATGCATATGGAACTTTAATAAATCATAAAAATAGAAGATATGTAAAAGTTACATTTAGAGATAAAGTAGAAGATAATCATGGAGATTTAATAGAAACTATTGATATTGAAAGTTATAAACAATATAATTATATGGAAACAATATCTAAATTAAGTGAAAGAGAAGCTTTTGCAAAAGAAAGAAGTTGTTGTTCTTGTTTTATTGTATAAAAAATAAAAGGAATCAAAAAAATATAAATAATGATAATTAAAGAAAAGCTATTATATTATTTCCATTTAATTTCTAAAATTAATCTTAAATTACTTATTCCATCATCAATTTCTTTTATTTTATTTATTTCAAATTCTCCTTTTTCTCTTATAAAATATATAAATTCACTTGAGCTTCCTCCAACTCCAAAATAAAATTTTTTTGTAGCAAAAATTGCTTTTCCATTTTTACTTAAATAATTTTTTAAAATATTATAAATTTTCTCATAATTATCAGTATTATATAAAGTATCACATGAAATTATGATATTATATTGTTTATTACTTTTAAAATTTCCCCAATCACCATTTTCGAAATTTGAATTATAAAATAAATCTAAATTAAATTTTTCTTTTAATTGATTTAAATAACCTTTAGTGATGTTATCTAAAACTTCTTTATTAAAATCTTGAAAAGTAACATTTCCTCCTTTTAATAATAAATAAATTCCTGGTAAACCATGTCCACAACCTAATTCTAATATATTTTCATTATTTAAATTTATATTTTCATATATTGTTGGAAGGAAATTTAATAAATCTATTGAACATTCCCATATTTTTATACCACCTTCATATATTCCTTTAACTAAATCTGTATTCTCTGGAATTTTTGCAGATTTTATTATTGAGTTTTTTAATTCATATGTATCTAAATATATATTTGATAAAGTTTTATCATTAAATGTTATTTTTGACATCAAATGATAAAATATATATAATTTATATTTGTATATTTTATAAATTAAATAAAAACATATTTTTAATTTTTTTTTATATTATCAGAATATTTTATAATTTTTTATATCAAGAAATTCTTTTAAAAAATATTTTAGAAATTATTAATTTAATTTGAATATATTAATAAAAAAAATTTGAAAATAAAATTATTCAAATTTAAAAATAAAAATTTTGTTTTTAATTTTTCCTTTATAAAATTAAATAGAAGAATATTTAATATTATTTAGATATTGTTTTATAATTAATATATAACAATTAAATACCCTTTTAAATTCCTTAGAAAAAAGTTGATTAGTAAATAAAACCTATATAGAAATAAAAATAATTTTTTTAAAATAATACATTCAATAAAAAACAAAATAATGGATGTAACATTAATATATAAAGGAAATTCATTTGTATATAATATATCACCATTAATGCCAATATCATATTTAAGAACTTTAGCTCATAAATCATTTAATCTTCCTGAATATTTAATAAATCTATCATATCAAGATTCAAATATTGAACGACAATATTATGAAATATCACTAAAAGATTATTTTAAATCAAAACATATAATAATACAAATAAATCAAATAGAATCAAAAAATTTTTTTTCTCATTCTTTGACAAAAACAAATATATCTTCTTCAGTTAGGTCATTAAAAGTATTAAATCTTGACACCAAAATAAAAAAAATTTATCAAAGAAATAATTCAAATTCAAAATTAAATGATAAATGTCAAGAATGTTTTAAAAGGAAAATAGAATATTTTTGCAGAGAAAATTCTAAATTTATATGTGAAAATTGTCAAAATAATAAACATTCAAGACATAAATATATAAAAATAGAAAAAGGTAATTTTGAACAAAGTTGTTATTATTATCAAAAACAATTAATTGAAGAATTAGATAATGAAAAAAAAGAAATAAAAAATTTATTTGAAAAATCAGCAAATGATAAATTATCAGAATTGACAGAAAAAGTTTTTGATATTTTAGAAAAAATAAATAATCAAGAAAAAGAAATATTAGAAAATTATCCTTCAGTACCTTTAAATGTAATTAATGAAACTGATTTTGGAGAAATAAAAAAAAGAATTTATGCAATTAATGATAAATTAAAAAGTGATAATCCTTATTTTTTAAATAATTATTCAGAATTTTATCAAAATTTATATAAAGAAGATTGCAAAATAGATTCATTGAAAAAAGATATTGAATCAGTAGAAAAAAAATATAATTTTCAAGATATGGTTGTTAAATTTATTGATTCTATTAATACAAAATTAATTGATTTTCATAATACCCTAAATTCTATTTGGATTAATTTTCGATATAATATATTTGAATTTGGAAAACAAATGGAAAATCTTGAAAAAAAAATTAATAAAAATTACATTTTTAATGAAATTGAATCTGAAACTGATGATGATAATACTGAAAATATTGAAAATGAATTAGAAGAAATTCAATCTGAAAATAGAAAAGTTAATAATAATGGAAAATTAATTTTTCCTATAATTGATAATAAAATGAAATCAATGTATAATAAATATTTTGATGGAAAAAATTCATTAACAAATAATTTAAATATTCATAAAAGGAAAAAAATATTTAGTGATGATAAAAGAATTATTAAATTATTAAATGATAGTAGTTTATCTCTTTCTTCTTCTAGTTCAATTAAATCTATAGATGAAAAAAAAAAAAAATATAGTGTAAATTTCAGAACTATTCCTAAATATCAACAAAAAGAAATTAATTTAAATCAAGCTTTATTAAATGAAAATGATATTGATTTTTCACCAAAAAGACCTATTAGGAAAGATTCTACTAGATTAAGTATTTTTATAAGGAATATGAGAAAAATTAATACACTTAATACTTTTAAAATATTGAAAGTAAAAAAGAAAAAAAAGAAGAATTTTTGATGTTTTTTATTTTTATTTTAATCTTTATATTGAGAATAAATAAATAGTAATTTAATTATAAATAAATTTTTATAATTAATATAAATAATTAATAATAAATTTAAATAATAATATTATATTAAATTTAATAAAATTCCAAAAATATAAATTGAATATAATAATAAAAAAATATAAAATGAATATTTTAATACCAATCATGTTTTTCATCTCTATTTAAATTAGCAATAGTTTTCATATCTTCATCACTTAATTTAAAATCATAAATATTATTATCTTCAATTATATGTTCATTATTACTTGATCCAGGAATAACAATTGTTCCTCTTTGTAAATTCCATCTTAATATTACTTGAGCTAAACTTTTATTATATTTTTTACCTATATTAATTAATGTTTCATCGTTCATTAATTCAGTATTATAACCTCTACCTCCTAAAGGATACCATCCTTGAACCACTATATTCTTATCTTTTAAATCATTATAAATATAATTTATTACTTCTGTTTCTTGATAATAAGGATGAATTTCATTTTGAACTAATGCAGGCATTATATTAATTTTAGGTAAAAATTCTTTTAATTCTTTAATATACCAATTTGATAATCCAATAGATCTAATTTTTCCATTTTTTACATATTCTTCCATTTTTAAATATGCATTAACATCATTTTCTCCTGGATGATGTAATAACATTAAATCAATATATTCAATATTTAATTTACTTAAACTTAATTCAATTGCACTTCCTGGATCAGAAAATTGATTAGGATATATTTTAGTAGTTACAAATATTTCATTTCTTGAAATACCTGATTCTCTAACTGCTTGTCCTACTTCAGCTTCATTTGAATACATATATGCAGTATCAATTAATCTTATTCCATTTGATAAAGCTGTTTTAATTGAATTAATACAAGTTGAACTATATAATGAATAAGTACCAATTCCATTAGTTGGTATATAATACCCTGAATTTAATGTTACTCTTCTATTTTCTAAATCAAATTCTTTTGGATTTTTAACTACATTTTTTGATGGTTTTTTCTTATTTATTAAAACCACACATAATGTTACTATTATAGCTATTACTATTATTGATATTATTATCACTATTATTATTATATTTCTTTTTTTATTTGGAGTTTCTATAATGTTTGTTTCAGTTTTATTTTCTTCCATATTTATATTGAAATTAAATGATAATTGATAATTTATATTAATGAAAATTTTGATTCTAAATTACTTGATTTTAATAACATTTAGGAAAACTGAAATCAAATTATGATATCAAAAAAAATTTATTGTTTAATAATGAAAATTTTCATATTATTTTAGATAAGTTTTATTTGTTTTTTTGTTCTTTATTTTTTTAAATTGAATTCTTGGAATATTTATTAAATGAAGATTAATTAATTCAATATTGAAGTTAAATAATAATTTTAATTTTTATATAATCATTTATATCATATTTTAAATATAAAAATTAATTAAAATAAATATGTTTTTTTAAAATAACTTAAAAAATGTCAAATGAAGAAAAAAAAAATAACATATCTAAATTATCAAGTAATAACATACTAGACAATCAAATAAATTTAAAACAATCAACAAATTCAATTATAAACGTAGAAAATGAAAAATCCTATTTTACATATGAAGAATTATTTACAATAAATGATATAAAAGAAATAAATGAATCAGCAAATCCAAAAGGAACAATATCAACATTAATAGAAAAATTCTTAGAGAAAAAAAAAGGAAAAGTAGAAATACAATCAAATTTATTAATGTCACAAGCAGAATTTCATTTAAATAATTTAAATTTTTTACAAGAAAATTTTAAAAATTTTCCTTTAGAAATAATATGCAAAATTTTAAATTTACTTTCAAATTTGCTTAATTTAGAAGAAGAAAAATATAATATTAATTTACCAAAAACTTCAATTTTTGAAGATAATGAAATGAAAAAATATGGTCAAGTTCCAGAACCTGATTTTAGTTTTATTTGTAGAAAGAAATTAGAAGAATTAAAAGAAGGTTTTAAATTTTTAGGTTTTTTCCCTACTAGAGAAGAAATACTTGAACAACAAAAAAAATTAAAAATGAAAATAGAAGAAGAAAATAAAGAAAAAGAAGAAAAAAAAGAAGAAGAAGAAAAAGTCGAAGAAGAAAAAAAAGAAGAAGAAAAAACTGAAGAAAAAAAAAAAGAAGAAAAGAAAAAAGAAGAAAAAAAAAAGGAAGAAAAAAAAGAAGAAGAAAAAAAAGAAGAAGAAAAAAAAGAAGAAAAAAAAAAAGTGAAAAAAGAAAAAAAAAAAGAAAAAAAAAAAATAAAAAAATTTATTTTAAAAAAAAAAAAAAAAAAAAAAAAAAAAAAAAAAAAAGGAAGAAAAAAAAGAAGAAGAAAAAAAAGAAGAAGAAAAAAAAGAAGAAGAAAAAAAAGTTGAAGAAGAAAAAAAAGAAGAAGAAGAAAAAATAGAAAAATTTTATTTAAACACAAAAGAATTACAAACAATATTAGATTACCTTAAACAATTTTATTTTCCATTTATAAGATTATTCTACCATTTTATAAACATAGACAGAATAACAGAAACAAAAAAAGTTGAAGTTATAATAAATCGTCCTTTACCAGTTCCTCCTCTTTGTGAAGCAGTTGAACAAAAATTAGAAAAAAATATTATTGATGAAAAAAAAGAAGAAGAAGAAGTTGAAAATGAAGAAAATGAAAATGATAAAAATGAAGAAAATAGAGAAGGTGATGATGCTAATAAAGATATGATGAATCAAATTAATATTAATAATGAAATTAGGAAATTAGTTACTGAAAAAGTTAATGAATTAAGAAAAGATGTTGATGCTAGAATTTCAGATAATGAAAATGAAATTAAAAGACAAGTTGAAGAAATAAAGGAAAGTGCTAATCCTAAGAAAAAATAATTTTTTTTTTTGTATTTTTTTTATTATTTTTTAAATTAAAAAAAATTTATTTAAATGTTTTTTTTTTCTAAATTTTTTAATACTTTTTTTTTTAGTTTAAATAATATAAAATTAGAATAATAAATAAAAAATGAAACTAAGAGTTTATCAAAAAGAGAAAGAAATGTTTAAAGAAATACAAAAAATTGGAGATGAATCAAGGAGAATTTATCAAATATTAAATTCAGATGATTGTAGAATTGATTTATTAAAGCAAAATAAAAAGAAAAAAATGACTAATAAAACAATTAATTATACATTACCTAATTTAATATATAATCAAGGAATTATAAATCCTTATAAACCAAAAAAAATTAAAACAAATGTATTATATAAAACATTTTATTCAAATTCTAATCAAAAAGAAAGAAAAAAAACTCCTTTTAATAAAAATCAAACAAAAACTTTTTTTGATAATAATAATTGTACATATGATTATGATCATCATTTACAAAAAATGAAAAAACTAAATGAATTATCACAATTAAATTCAGTGATAGGAAATAAAAAAGAAAATGATTATAAGAAAATGCCTTTAAATTATAAAAACTTAGAAAAAGATTTTGAATATGTTCATGGTCAATTATATGATGATTATGATAAATTAGAAAGATATAAAAAATTAGATGATATATTAATTGGAGATAATAATATTCAACCTTATGAAATAAAAAATTATTGGAAACCTTTAAAAATTAGAGATTATTATTTAAAAAAATCCTTAATTTTTAATAAAATGAAAGCTGGATATATGTATAGAAATAATAATAATGGTGAATATAATATTTTGAAAAATTATATAAATAAAATTGAAAAAGTTTAAAAAAATATATATAAATAGATAAAAGTATTTATTTAAATTTCTAATTTAAAAAAAACATTTTTTTAAAAAAAATTAAAATAAATAAAAAAAAATAAAATAAA
>Ga0256407_10006225_pt1 | contig 18566 bp, 12 predicted proteins | sample RumenRJG_04DNA_FD_193489 | JGI IMG/M metagenome (GOLD analysis project Ga0256407, IMG submission 193489) | Bovine rumen microbial communities from Lethbridge, Alberta, Canada - RJG_04 | ecosystem: Host-associated > Mammals > Digestive system > Stomach > Rumen | place: Canada: Alberta...
TGCTGGTTTTCACCTTCGGTGGTTCGAATCCATCACTACCCACGAAAATTGCGGAAGTAGCTCAGTTGATAGAGCACTAGCCTTCCAAGCTGGGGGTCGCGGGTTTGAGCCCCGTCTTCCGCTCAATTTTTGCTGTTATAGCTCAGTGGTAGAGCGCTTCCTTGGTAAGGAAGAGGTCCTGAGTTCAACTCTCAGTAACAGCTCAACTTTTGGGATTAAGAGAATTATTTTATAATTACAAACAATATTTAAAGAAGTAAGCTATGGCTAAAGAAAAATTTGAACGTACCAAACCCCATGTTAACATTGGTACAATCGGTCACGTTGACCACGGTAAGACTACTTTGACCGCTGCTATTTCCAAGGTGCTCCACGAGCGTCTCGGCACAGGCCAGGAAGTTAAGTCTTTTGATCAGATTGATAACGCTCCTGAGGAGAAAGAGCGTGGTATCACTATTAACACTGCTCACATTGAGTATGAAACATCAACTCGCCACTACGCACACGTAGACTGCCCGGGACACGCCGATTATGTAAAGAACATGGTTACTGGTGCTGCTCAGATGGACGGTGCTATCCTCGTAGTTGCTGCTACTGACGGTCCGATGCCTCAGACACGTGAGCACATCCTTCTCGCTCGTCAGGTAAACGTACCTCGCTTGGTTGTTTTCTTGAACAAGTGTGATATGGTTGAAGACGAAGAGATGTTGGAACTCGTAGAAATGGAAGTTAGCGAATTGCTCGCTGCTTACGATTTCGAAGATGAGACTCCTATCATCCGCGGTTCTGCACTTGGCGCTTTGAACGGTGTTAAGGAGTGGGAAGACAAAGTTATGGAATTGATGGACGCTTGCGACTCTTGGATTCAGGAGCCAAAACGTGACGTTGATAAACCTTTCTTGATGCCTGTTGAAGACGTATTCTCAATTACAGGTCGTGGTACTGTTGCTACTGGCCGTATCGAGACTGGTGTCGTAAAAGTAGGCGATGAAGTTCAGATTCTTGGTCTTGGCGAGGATAAGAAGTCAGTTGTAACTGGCGTCGAAATGTTCCGCAAGATTCTTGACGAAGGTGAAGCTGGTGACAACGTAGGTCTCCTCCTCCGCGGTATTGACAAGAAGGAAATCCGTCGTGGTATGGTAATCACTCACCCGGGTGTCATCACTCCTCACAAGAAATTCAAGGCTTCTATCTATGTATTGAAGAAAGAAGAAGGTGGCCGTCACACTGCATTCGGTAACCACTATCGTCCACAGTTCTATCTGCGTACAATGGACTGCACCGGTGAAATCACTTTACCAGCAGGTGTAGAAATGGTTATGCCAGGTGATAACGTAGAGATTAACGTTGAGTTGATTTACAACGTAGCATTGAACGTTGGTCTGCGTTTCGCTATCCGTGAAGGTGGTCGTACCGTAGGTTCTGGTCAGATTACAGAAATCTTAGATTAATACAACATAAACTTCTCATCCAAAAGATGAGGAGTTTTTACGGGAATAGCTCAGTTGGTAGAGCATCGGTCTCCAAAACCGAGGGTCGTGGGTTCGAGTCCTCCTTCCCGTGCTAATTCGAAATTGTGATGAAGAAAATAATAAATTATTGTAAAGATTCTTGGGAAGAATTGGCTCATAAAACTACATGGCCTACCCGTCAGGAGCTTACCCATAGTGCTTTGGTTGTTTTAGTTGCTTCCATAATCATCGCACTGATAGTGTTTGCAATGGACAAGGTCTTTCAGTTTGTGATGACATCTATTTATCCAAGCTAATTTGCGTAGAGAATGGCTGACAACGGAAATATAACCCCTAAGTGGTATGTTCTTCGCGCGATTAGCGGCAAGGAAGCTAAAGTGAAAGAATATATTGACGCTGAAATAGCGAATAAGTCTTTGGCTCCTTATGTGTCACAGGTGCTGATCCCGATGGAGAAAACTTTTCAGGTACGCAATGGTAAGCGCGTTGTAAAAGAGCGCAACTGCCTGCCTGGCTATGTACTTGTACAGGCTGTTATGGTGGGCGACATGGCGTTTAAGCTGAGAAATACTCCAAATGTGGTTGGTATCCTTGGCGGTATGGATAATCCGGTGCCATTGCAAGAAACGGAAGTCAATCGTCTCGTCGGCAGAGTTGAAGAAGTAGAGGGAGAAGGTATCGAAATACTGGAACCATACATCGTTGGCGAAGCTGTCAAGGTGACAGAAGGTCCTTTCAGAGGTTTTTCTGGAGTTATAGATGCTGTAAGTAACGAAAAGAAGAAACTGACTGTTATGGTAAAGGTCTTTGGACGTAACACTCCATTGGTCTTAGGTTTTATGCAGGTAGAAAAAGAATAGTGTAATGTTACGTACATTGTTCTGAATACAATTCAAAATTAAATAAATAAAAAAATGGCTAAAGAAGTTGCTGGAATAATCAAATTACAGATTAAAGGTGGAGCTGCAAACCCTTCACCTCCCGTAGGTCCTGCATTGGGTTCTAAGGGTCTGAATATTATGGATTTCTGCAAACAGTTCAATGCCCTGACTCAGTCAAAAGCAGGTAAAGTTTTGCCAGTAGTCATCACATACTACGCTGACAAGAGTTTCTCTTTTGTCGTAAAAACTTCACCTGTTGCTGTTCAATTGAAAGACGCAGCAAAAATCAAGAGTGGCTCTGCTGAACCTAACAGAAATAAGGTTGCAAGTGTCACTTGGGATCAGGTCAAAGCAATCGCTGAAGACAAGATGCCTGATTTAAATTGCTTCACCATTGAAAGCGCAATGAAAATTGTCGCTGGTACAGCACGGAGTATGGGTATAACTGTAAAGGGAGAGTTTCCCGCCAATAATTAATCTTCAAAATTATGAGTAAACTTACAAAAAATCAAAAGTTAACTTCAGAGAAGATTGAAGCAGGAAAGGCTTATACCTTGAACGAGGCTACTGCGTTGTTGAAAGAAATAACAACAACAAAGTTTGATGCTTCAGTTGATATGGATGTCCGTTTGGGAGTCGATCCACGTAAAGCAAATCAGATGGTTCGCGGTGTTGTAGCTTTGCCTAATGGAACTGGTAAAGTTGTACGCGTATTGGTACTCTGTACTCCTGACAAGGAAGCAGAAGCTAAAGAAGCGGGCGCTGATTACGTTGGTCTTGACGAGTACATCGAAAAGATTAAAGGTGGATGGACTGATATTGACGTAGTTATTACTATGCCATCTGTTATGGGTAAGGTTGGTCCTTTAGGACGTGTTTTAGGTCCTCGCGGATTGATGCCTAATCCTAAAAGTGGTACTGTAACTATGGATGTTGCTAAAGCTGTAAACGATGTAAAAGGCGGTAAAATAGATTTCAAAGTAGACAAGACGGGTATCGTACACGCTTCCGTTGGAAGAATGTCCTTTACTCCTGAGCAGATTGCAGAGAATGCACGTGCTTTCCTTTCTACTATCATCAAACTGAAACCGTCAGCTGCTAAAGGAACATATCTTAAGAGTGTCTACATATCTTCTACAATGAGTAGAGGTATCAAGATTGATACGAAATCATTAGATGATGCTACAAAATAAATTGGAATCATGAAAAAAGAAGATAAAGGCATAATTATAGAAAAGCTTGGAACTTTACTAAAGGAGTATCCACACTTTTATTTAGTTGACTCAACTGGTCTTAATGCACAACAAACGAGTGACGTAAGAAGACTGTGCTTCAAGAATGAAATAAAGATGGTAACAGTGAAGAACACACTGTTGAAGAAAGCGCTGGAAAAAACCGGAACTGACTTCTCTCCAATATTTGATTCTTTGAAAGGTACAACCTCTGTTTTATTTACTCAAAAGGCAAATGTACCAGGACGTTTAATCAAAGACAACAGCAAATTCATTCTGAAAGGCTTCAAAGGAGCCTATGCAGAAGGCGGTTTCTATGACGCTACCCAGTTGGCTGATTGCGCAGCACTGAAGAGCAAAGAGGAACTCATCGCAGACGTTGTTGCTTTGCTCCAATCTCCGATCAAGAATGTTGTATCTGCTCTTCAATCGGGTGGGAACAATATTCATGGTGTATTAAAAACTTTGGCAGAACGTCCAGAGTAAAAACAAACCACATTAAAATAACAATTTAAATTAAAATAAAATGGCAGACGTAAAAGCTATTGCTGAAGAATTAGTTAATTTGACAGTTAAAGAAGTTAATGAACTTGTCAACGTATTGAAAGAAGATTATGGTATCGAACCTGCTGCTGCAGCTGTTGCTGTTGCTGCTGGTCCTGCTGCAGACGCTGCTGCAGGTGGTGCTGCTGAGGAAAAAACAGAATTTGACGTAATCCTCAAGGATGCTGGTGCAGCTAAACTGCAAGTTGTAAAGGCCGTTAAAGAAGCATGCGGACTTGGCTTGAAAGAAGCTAAAGACTTAGTTGACGCAGCTCCTAAGGCTGTTAAGGAGAAGGTATCTAAAGACGATGCTGAGGCACTGAAAGCTGCTATCGAAGCTGCAGGTGCTACTGTAGAAATCAAGTAATCTATACTTTAACTATAATAAGTTAAGGATCCTCTGGTAGGGGGTTCTTAACTTTTTTGTGTCTATAATTTTAAGCATATATAAAATGTCACAAGTAATTAACGGTAGAGTTAATTTCACATCTGTAAAAAATCCACTTCCTTATCCTGATTTTTTAGATGTGCAATTAAAGTCGTTTCGTGAATTTTTGCAATTGGACACTCCGCCCGAGTTAAGAAAAGGTAACGGACTATACAAAGTTTTCAGCGAAAATTTTCCAATTACAGACACACGAAACAACTTCGTTCTTGAATTTTTGGATTATTACATTGATCCTCCTCGTTACACAATAGAGGAATGTTTGGTAAAAGGTCTGACATACAGTGCCTACCTTAAGGCTAAATTGAAATTATACTGCACAGATCCTGACCATGAGGATTTCTCTACTCAGGTTCAAGATGTATATTTGGGTCAAATCCCATATATGACAAATAGCGGTACGTTTATCATCAATGGTGCAGAACGTGTCGTTGTTTCTCAATTACATCGTTCTCCGGGTGTATTCTTCGGTTCATCTGTACATGCAAATGGAACACAACTGTATTCTGCCCGTGTTATACCTTTTAAAGGCTCATGGATAGAATTTGCAACAGACATCAATAATGTCATGTATGCATATATTGATCGCAAGAAAAAATTACCTGTGACAACATTACTCCGAGCTATTGGATTTGAAAGTGATAAGGATATTCTTGAGATATTTAATCTTGCAGAAGAAGTAAAAGTATCTAAAGCGGCACTTGACAAAATTATTAAGGATGCCGCAAAAGACAAATCTCATCAAACTAAGAAAGGAGAGGTTTATCGCCGTAAACTCGCAGGCCGCGTATTAAAAAGCTGGACTGAAGACTTTGTAGACGAAGACACTGGTGAGATTGTATCAATCGAACGTAATGAAGTATTTTTGGATCGTGAGACAGAATTAGACGAAGAAGCTGCAAAGAAAATTCTGGAAAGTGGTGCAAAGAAAATATTACTCCAGAACGAAGATGCAAGTATGAAAGAATTTGAAGTTATTTTCAATACTCTTCAAAAAGACTCCTGCAACTCCGAGAAAGAAGCAATTCTATACATCTATCGTCAATTAAGAAATGCCGACCCTGCTGATGACGCCAGTGCACGTGAGACAATTAACAGTTTGTTCTTCTCTGATCGCCGCTATGATTTAGGGGATGTAGGCCGTTATCGCATCAACAAAAAATTAGGTCTGACAACTGACCCTGATGTCAGAGTACTCACGAAAGAAGATATAATTGAAATTATAAAATATCTGATTAAACTTGTTAACTCAAAGGCTTCCGTCGATGACATTGACCATTTGAGCAATCGCCGTGTACGTACAGTCGGAGAACAACTAAGAAACCAATTCTCAGTAGGTTTGGCCCGTATGGCAAGAACCATACGAGAACGTATGAATGTACGCGACAATGAAGTCTTTACGCCTACAGATTTGATTAACGCAAAGACCGTCTCTTCTGTTATAAATTCTTTCTTTGGAGCAAATCCTTTAAGCCAATTCATGGATCAAACCAATCCATTGGCAGAGGTTACACACAAACGCCGTCTATCCGCTTTAGGTCCTGGTGGCTTAACACGTGAACGCGCAGGATTTGAAGTACGTGACGTACACTATACTCACTATGGCCGTTTGTGTCCTATTGAATCTCCTGAAGGTCCTAATATCGGTTTGATTTCTTCTTTGTGCGTTTATGCAAAAATAAGTTCGTTAGGATTTATTAACACACCTTATCGCGTAGTCAAAGACTCTAAGGTTAACATTAATAATGATGATGTCGTTTACTTGGCAGCAGAAGAAGAATCTAACAAAATTATCGCACAAGGAAATGCCCCGCTAAACGATGATGGCACATTTATTCGCAAGACTGTAAAATGCCGTCAAGACGCTGACTATCCAGTTGTAACTCCAGATCAGGTTGAATTAATGGATGTAGCCCCACAGCAGATAGCTTCTATAGCCGCAGCGTTGATTCCTTTCCTTGAACACGATGACGCACACCGTGCGCTGATGGGTTCCAACATGATGCGACAGGCTGTTCCTTTGATATCATGTGAAGTGCCTATCGTTGGAACCGGTATTGAGAAACAACTGTGCGAAGACTCTCGAACAATGATTATCGCAGAGGCTGACGGTGTTGTTGAATATGTTGACGCATCAAAGATTGTTATTCGTTACGATCGTACAGAAGAAGAAGAGTTCGTCAGCTTTGAAGACGCAGTAAAAGAATATAAACTGCCTAAATTCCGTCGTACAAATCAAAGTATGACAATTGACTTACGCCCGCTTTGCGTTAAGGGACAGCGCGTAAAGAAAAACGAGATTTTGACAGAAGGCTATGCAACTTCTAAAGGAGAATTAGCGTTAGGCAGGAATCTGCTTGTTGCTTATATGCCTTGGAAGGGATATAATTATGAAGATGCTATTGTCATCAATGAAAGACTGGTTCGTGAAGACATCCTGACCTCTGTTCATGTTGACGAGTTCTCTCTTGCAGTCCGCGAAACAAAGCGTGGAATGGAAGAGCTTACGGCAGACATTCCTAATGTTAGTGAAGAAGCCACAAAGAATCTGGATGAAAGCGGTATCGTTCGTATAGGTACTCGTATTGTACCTGGCGACATCCTTATCGGCAAGATTACACCTAAGGGCGAAAGCGATCCTTCACCTGAGGAGAAATTACTTCGCGCAATCTTCGGTGACCGTGCCGGTGACGTGAAAGATGCTTCTTTGAAGGCTACTCCCTCTCTATCAGGCGTTGTTATAGACAAATGTTTGTTCTCTAAAGCTGTTAAAACCCGTTCTTCGCGTGCAGCAGACAAAATAACGCTTCAGAAGATACAGGAGGATTTTGACAAGCAGGTAGAAAAACTGAAAAATATTCTTGTTGACAAATTGTTAATACTTACTAAGGATAAGACATCCGCTGGTGTAAAAAACAATTTGGGAGAAATAGCCATTGCTAAGGGTGCGAAATTCACGAAGACTCTGTTGAAGAATCTTGATTACACCTCTATTCAATTAAGCAAATGGACAAATGCGCCTCACAAGAACGAACTTATTTCAGAGCTGATACTTAATTATTTGAAGAAATATAATGAGTATGACGCTATACTAAAACGCAAGAACTACGCTATCACTATTGGTGACGATCTCCCGTCAGGTGTAGTACAGATGGCTAAAGTCTATATTGCGAAAAAACGTAAGATCGGCGTAGGCGATAAGATGGCTGGACGTCACGGAAACAAAGGTATTGTGTCTAAGATCGTGCGCTCAGAAGATATGCCTTTCTTGGAGGACGGAACACCTGTTGACATCGTACTGAATCCGCTTGGTGTACCTTCACGTATGAATTTGGGACAGATTTTTGAAGCTGTACTGGGTTACGCAGGTTATAAAATGAGAACTAAATTTGCTACTCCTATTTTTGATGGTGCCTCTTTGGACGACCTTGAGCATTGGACAGAAAAAGCAGGTCTTCCTCATTTAGGCTTAACACAACTTTATGACGGAGCTACAGGTGAGCCTTTCGACCAGAAAGCAACAGTAGGTGTTACATATATGTTGAAATTAGGCCACATGGTTGAAGACAAGATGCACGCCCGTTCTATAGGCCCATACTCTTTGATTACGCAACAACCTCTTGGCGGTAAAGCACAGTTCGGAGGTCAACGTTTTGGAGAGATGGAGGTTTGGGCTCTTGAAGCCTTTGGCGCATCTCATGTACTTCAAGAAATGCTGACGATTAAGTCTGATGATGTTGTCGGCCGTGCTAAAGCTTATGAATCTATCGTTAAGGGCGATCCTCTTCCTGTCCCAGGTATTCCTGAGTCATTAAACGTTCTTCTTCATGAACTGAAGGGACTGGGGTTAAGTATTAGATTAGAATAACTCTTTACAATATAATAAAATGGCATTTAACAAAAAAGAGAATAAGTTAAAGAGTTCGTTTACGAAGATTGCTATCGGATTAGCTTCTCCAGAAGAAATCCTTCAGGAATCAAAAGGCGAGGTATTAAAACCCGAAACCATAAACTATCGTACATACAAGCCTGAGCGCGATGGTCTTTTCTGCGAACGCATATTTGGTCCTACCAAGGATTATGAATGTAATTGTGGAAAATACAAACGCATTCGTTACAAAGGCATCGTATGTGATCGTTGTGGTGTAGAGGTTACAGAGAAGAAAGTCCGCCGTGAACGTAGTGGACACATTACATTGGTTGTTCCAATTGTACACATATGGTATTTCCGTACCCTTCCCAATAAAATTGGTTATCTGTTAGGTCTTCCTACCAAAAAGTTAGACGCCGTCATATACTATGAGCGTTTCATCGTTCTTCAAGAAGGGTGTCTTGCCGGCAAGGAAGTACTTGAAGGTCGTGAGATTCATAAAAATGATCTCCTGACAGAAGAAGAGTATTTGGCCATCTTGGATCAGCTCCCAAAAGAAAATCAATATTTGGATGATACTGATCCTGAAAAGTTCGTTGCCAAGATGGGTGGCGAAGCAATATATGAGCTTTTGAGCAAATTGGATCTGGACGCATTGTCTTATGAATTGCGCGACAGAGCTCACAACGACACATCGCAACAGCGTAAAACAGAAGCGTTAAAACGCCTACAAGTCGTGGAGGCTTTCCGTGCTAGCAGAAATGTCAACAAGCCCGAGTGGATGGTGCTGAAGATAATACCCGTAACTCCACCCGACCTGCGTCCGTTGGTTCCACTGGATGGTGGCCGTTTCGCTACATCTGACTTGAATGATTTATATCGCAGAGTCCTCATCCGCAATAACCGCTTGAAGAGATTGATAGACATCAAGGCACCTGAGGTTATTTTACGTAACGAAAAACGTATGCTCCAAGAAGCTGTTGACAGTTTGTTTGACAACTCTCGCAAGAGCAGTTCCGTACGTTCAGAATCCAATAGACCTTTGAAATCTCTCTCCGATGCTCTAAAAGGTAAACAGGGACGTTTCCGTCAGAACTTGTTAGGTAAGCGTGTTGACTATTCTGCCCGTTCTGTGATCGTTGTAGGTCCTGAACTGAAGATGGGTGAATGCGGTCTTCCAAAACTTATGGCAGCAGAACTTTATAAGCCATTCGTGATTCGCCGACTGATTGAGCGCGGAATCGTAAAAACCGTCAAGAGCGCAAAGAAGATTATCGACCGCCGTGATCCTATTATCTGGGACATACTTGAATATGTTATGCGTGGTCACCCGGTATTACTGAACCGTGCTCCGACACTTCACAGACTGGGTATACAAGCCTTCCAGCCAAAAATGATTGAAGGTAAAGCTATTCAGTTGCACCCATTGGCATGTACACCATTCAACGCCGACTTCGATGGAGACCAAATGGCTGTTCACTTGCCTCTGAGCAACGAAGCCATTGTCGAAGCTCAGATACTAATGCTTCAGAGCCACAATATTCTTAACCCTGCTAATGGCGCGCCTGTGTCTGTTCCTTCTCAGGACATGGTTTTGGGTCTGTATTATATTACCAAATTCCGTCCTGGAGCGAAGGGCGAGGGTCTGACTTTCTATGGTCCTGAAGAGGCCATCATTGCTTACAATGAGAAGAAAGTCGACATCCATGCCATTGTGAAAGTTATGGTGAAAGACTTAGATGAAGAAGGCAATTACATAGAGCATCTTGTTGAGACTTCCGTAGGCCGTGTCATCGTTAATGAGATTACTCCTGACGAAATGGGTTATGTCAATACCGTCATTTCTAAGAAATCCCTGCGTGACATCATTACCAAAGCCATAAAACTTGTCGGCATGGCTCGTGCATGCGACTTCCTTGACGGCATCAAGAATTTAGGATACAAGATGTCTTACGAAGGTGGTCTGTCCTTTAATCTAGACGATATCATCATCCCGAAAGAGAAAGCTGAGATTGTGCAGAAAGGTCATGACGAGGTTGAACAAATCATGGCAAACTACAATATGGGATTCATAACAGATAATGAGCGCTACAATCAGGTTATTGACACATGGACTCATGTGAACTCAGAGCTTAAACGCCAAGTGATGAAACAGATGACGGAATCTGACCAAGGTTTCAACTCTGTATTCATGATGCTTGACTCAGGCGCCCGTGGTTCTGGTGACCAGATTGCGCAGTTAGCTGGTATGCGTGGCTTGATGGCAAAACCACAAAAAGCCGGTGCAGAAGGCCAGACAATTATTGAGAATCCTATTCTTTCCAACTTCAAGGAAGGTATGTCTGTACTTGAGTATTTTATTTCTACTCACGGTGCCCGTAAGGGTCTTGCCGATACCGCTTTGAAGACAGCCGATGCCGGTTATCTGACACGTCGTCTTGTTGATGTCGCTCACGACGTCATTATAAACGAAGAAGACTGTGGTACACTGCGCGGTTTGGAGTGTCGTGCATTGAAGGATGGTGACGAGGTCATCTCCTCTTTGGGCGAGCGTATTCTTGGACGCGTATCCGTACACGACGTTATTGATCCACTGACAGGTAACCTGCTTGTTGCCGCTGGTGAGGAGATAACCGAGCCTATCGCTAATGCCATTGAGGCCTCTCCGATAGAGAGCGTTGAGATCCGTTCAGTCCTGACTTGTGAAAGCAAACATGGCGTCTGTGTCAAATGTTATGGCCGCAACCTCGCAACCCATAAGATGGTACAAAAAGGTGAAGCTGTCGGTGTCATCGCCGCTCAATCTATCGGTGAACCTGGTACACAGTTGACATTGCGTACCTTCCACGCCGGCGGTGTGGCTGGTAATGCTGCAGCAAATGCCACTATCGTGGCTCACCATAAGACCAGACTGAAGTTTGAAGAACTGCGTGCTATCGAGGCTATGGAAGAAGACGGCACACCTATTCAAGTTGTAACCGGTCACTTGGTTACCGTAAGCCAGATAGACATCAATACCAATATTACATTATCTGTACAGGATGTACCTTACGGCTCCAAACTGTATGTGCATGACGGCGATATCGTTGAAGCCGGCACAGTCATTGCAAAATGGGATCCGTTCAACAACGTCATTGTAACAGCTCACGCAGGTAGAACCCACTTCAAGAACGTCATCGAAGGCGTTACATACAAACTTGAAGAAGACGAAGCTACAGGTATGCGCGAACTTATTGTTATTGAAGCAAAAGACCACAAGATTTCTCCGGATTGCGAAATCTTGGACGAGAAAGGCAATGTCGTTCAGACTTACACATTCCCTATTGGCGGTCACATTGCTGTTAATGATAATACCGACATCAAAGCTGGTGATGTCATCGTCAAGATACCACGTAGTGTTGGTGGCATGGGTGATATCACTGGTGGTCTGCCACGCGTAACCGAACTCTTTGAGGCACGCAATCCGTCTAATCCTGCCATTGTCTCCGAAATTGATGGTAGAATTACCCTGGGCGGCATTAAACGAGGCAACCGCGAAGTTATCGTTCAGTCTGTTGTCAAGCCCTCTAACCCAGAGCAAGCTGTCAAAGAGGGCAAAGTCCTCACAGACGAAGGCTACATCATTGTTGACGAAAAGCGTTATCTCATCCCGACGGGCCGTCAGGTTCTTGTGCAAAACGAAGATTTCGTCCGTGCAGGAACTCCGCTGTCCGATGGTGAGATTACCCCTGCAGATATTCTTGCTATCATGGGTCCGACCGCTGTACAAGAGTATATCGTAAACGAGGTACAAAACGTCTATCGCCTGCAAGGTGTGAAGATTAACGACAAACATTTTGAAGTTATCGTCCGCCAGATGATGCGTAAGGTACGCATCGTTGACCCAGGTGACACCAACTTCCTCCCTGAAGATATGATTGACAAGGTTGACTTCCTTGCCGAGAATGACCGCATCTGGGGTAGAAAAGTTGTCGTTGACGCTGGTGAAAGTGAGGTTATGAAAGTAGGTATGATTGTCACTGCCCGTAAATTGCGTGACGAGAACTCTTACCTGAAACGCCATGACTTGAAGCCTGTCGTTGTCCGCGATGCGCTTCCTGCAACATCTGTCCAGGTACTTCAGGGTATCACCCGCGCTGCATTGCAGACATCCAGCTTCATGTCAGCCGCTTCATTCCAGGAGACCACCAAGGTACTTAACGATGCAGCTATCCGCGGTCGTGTTGACTACCTTGAAGGTATGAAAGAAAATGTGATTACCGGTCACCTGATACCTGCTGGTACAGGCTTCCCTGAATTCCGCAATGTCATTGTCGGAAGCAAGGAAGAATATGAGCGTCAGTTGGAAGCAGACAATCTTGAAACTGAATTCAACGCAGAGGCTCAACCAGAGGAACCTGCAGAATTGTAAAAACTTAAGGTTTTATAATACAAGAAAGAAGGTTGCGTGAAAATTCGCAACCTTCTTTCTTTATAATTTGTTTTTTTCTATTTTGAAATTACTATCGTCTGAAGCGATTTTGGAGGCAGAGCCATCTTCACCGACTGTTCGTCAATTTGCAGGGACAAGTCCTTCTTGTCTGTTGCGGTATTCAGCATGACAATGATGATATTGCCGTCAGGATTCATGAAGGAACAAGCTCTGACATGTTCACTATAGCTACTCGTGCCGAGACGCACAGCACCCGGCTGAATAAACTTGCTGAAATGAGCCTGGGCATAATATAGCGGCTGAACCAGATAGCGGTTGTTTGCTTTGTCTACGATAACAGTCGCTTTGCCGCCCAGACGACCTTCACGATGATGCATAGGCCCTCCTTTGAGATCAAGTACCATGCTCCAGTCTATTGTGCCACTTACGTGATTATTGAAATCGCCAATCATTTCATAGACTTTAAACTGTAAATCCTCCCAGTCACTCCATGGAATGTTTTTACTGCCTATCGCAGGACCCGTACTGAACTCCGCGTTGATGATTTCCTTTTCAGGGAAACGCTCATGTGTCATTTGAAGTTCTTCAAAATGTCGCCCGCTGTACCAGTGCACAGATATTCCGTCTATCCGCTTCCGTGCTTTTTTGGTATCAAGCATACGCTCCATTCTGCTGAGCAAAGCATCTTTGTCATGGTCGTATATCATCATCTTAACATTCTTGAAGCCAGCCTTTTCAATCGCAGGTTTAAGATAATCGACGGCATAATCTTTCTCCTGCTCAGGCGTATATCGGCACGATTCATATGGAGCGCTGTAGTTCGGCTCGTTCTGGGGTGTAATATAAGTGATGTTCACCCCTTCACGCTTGTATGCCTGCAGATATTTAATGACATAGTTTGCCATTACGGGATAATACTCCCGCTTTAGTTCTCCGCCTCTCAATAAGCTATTATTCGTCTTCATCCATGCCGGAGGACTCCACGGTGAAGCGAGGATATTGATATCCTTGTTGTATGCCAACGCACGTTTCAGCACAGGCAGGATATATATGCGGTCAGAGTCAATACTAAAAGTGGAAAGTGTCTCATCCTTATCCCATACGTATGACACATCTCGTATTGAGAAGTCACACGACCCGATACTGACGCGCACTAAGTCAAAGCCTGCTCCTGATTGCTTGTCAAAAAGCAATTTTATCAACTCTTCCCGTTTATCTTGTGAAAGTTGCATAATGTTATAACAGGCAGCTTCCGTCAGTGCCGCTCCAACACCACGGTATGTCTGATAACGCATATCCGTGTGAATATTTACAAGTGTCTTTTTACTCTTTACCTGAGTGTCCGCCATGTCCAAGCTTGTAATCTTTTGCATCTGGCGGGTTGTGTCCTTCTTACTTTGATAAATTGTAGCAGTTTTATACTGCGCTGAAAGATGCAGACAGACAAGAAACAGTGCTAAACTGGAAATTAATTGCCTCATATACTATAAATTTTATCAACTACAAAGATACATTTTTTTGTTATAATCAGAAGAAACAAATTTCCATCGTGATATGAGTATTTTTTTATCGCGATGAAAATAAATTTTTATCGCGATAAAATTTTTTCACTATCGAGGCTGATTTTTTCTACTATCCTTTAGGCTTTTCGCATAGTTCTCTACATCTCTCGGATGTGTGCTTTAACCCGCGCAACGGCGGTGGCGTTCACACTCAGAGCATCAGCGCCATTTTGCAACAATTGCTGCGTCAGCATGACATCAGACGCAGCCTCACCGCAGACGGAGATAGTGATGCCATGCACATGCGCTTCCTCCGTCACCAATTTTATGGCACGCATGACCGCCGGATGCGAGACGTTGTAATAGTTTCTGACCAGACCGTCATTTCTGTCTGCAGCCATGACATACTGCGTCAGGTCATTGGTCCCGATACTGAAAAACGCCACTTTCTCCGCAAGGATGGCCGCCGCCAGCACAGCTGCAGGGGTTTCTATCATGATGCCGATTTTGACATCCGGATTAAAACCGGTGCCCGTCTCTGTCAATTCTTGCCTGCACACCGCCATGAGGGCCAAAGTATCATCTATCTCGCCCGCATCACTCACAAAGGGCAACATTATACGGATGTCACCCGATACACTCGCTCTGAGAATGGCTTTGAGTTGCGTCTTGAAGATGTCTTTATGTGCCAGCAAGAAGCGTATGCCACGCATCCCAAGGAAAGGATTATCCTCTTTTTCAAGATGTATATATGACGGACATTTGTCACCTCCGATGTCAAGCAACCTGATCGTCAGCGGCTTGTCACCACATAATTTAGCGGCTTCAAGATAAGCCTGATACTGTGTATCTTCATCAGGAAGAGAGGTCTTATCCATAAAGAGAAACTCGCTCCTGAAAAGCCCTATCCCATCTGCCCCGGCGGCAAGCGCAGCCTTGACATCATCAATGTCTCCTGCATTACCCATGACCGGAACAGCCTTGCCCGACATGGTGACAGCCTTTTCGTATGCATGCGCCTCTGCCACAGCCGAACTTTCGTTATGCGCTGTCAGCTCACTTTCAAACTGACGCCGGGTCTCCTCGTCGGGATTCACATAGACATATCCTCTGCCGGCATCGAGGAGAATATAGTCGCCGGTATTTATACTGTGCATACAGTCATTCACGCCCACTACAGAGGGAACGCCCTTATTGTTGGCTATAATACACACATGGCTCGTCCTGTTGCCCTTGGCGGTAACAATCCCGGAGAGTGCGCTGAAATCCAGATAAGATGTGTCTGAAGGCAGCAGCTCGTCTGCAACCAGAATACTTCCAGGCATCAGGTCCTCGTACTGATGCTGACTTAGGGAAAGCACATTGTTCCTGAGTTGTATGCAAATATCCTTGACATCGTCTGCCCGCGCCCGCAGATACTCATCGTCCATTTCCCTGAAGACGACTTGCAATGCCTCAGAGGTCGCATCAATAGCATCGGGGGCACTTAAGGCATCATCTTGAATATAGCCCTCTATTGTCTGTAACAACATAGGGTCATCTACCATCTCCGCATGGGCGGCAAAGATATCTGAAGTCGCCGACAGGGTCTGAAGGTGGTTACGGGTTTTGTCCATCGCCCGTGCGACAGCCTGCAATTCTTCCTCCAGTGTACCTTTACTGTATGTTGTGTCAGCTGATATATTACGGACCACATAAGCGTAACCCGTCGCCATACCGCTTGTCCCTATTCCCCGCAAAAGCATGATTACTCTTTGACAGACATGATAAATCCGGCAACGGCATTGACTGCATCCTCTTCACCGTTGCCCTCGGCTGAGATTGTAATCTCTGTGCCTTTTTTCAATCCCAACGACAGTATGCCGAGCATACTGTCAGCCCTGGCTTGACGACACGGAGTAGCAATATAGACAACTGCACCGAGCGATTTCGCCAATTTCACTAACTCACTGACAGGACGTGCATGCAGTCCGTTGGCAGCCTCTATTGTAAGCGTCTTACTTGTCATAGGTAAATATATCGTTATTTAAGAGCGTTATAAATGTCGTCAGTATTTGTCGTAACAAACAATTTCCGCAACAGTTCCTCATCTTCCAGTGATGCGCCAAGTTTTGCCAATATGTCCAGATGCGCGTCTCCCACGCCTGCTATACCGATGACGAGGTGAGCCCGTTCCTCGCCAAACGAAACGCCCTCGGGGTATTGCAGTACCACAATTCCCGAATGGAGGACCTTGCTCTTGGCTTCTGCCGTCCCGTGCGGAATGGCAATGCCCATTCCCATATAGGTCGTGGTCAAATTTTCTCTCTCTGCCATAGACTCGCCATAGCCAGCCGAAACATAACCGGCACGCTCAAGCATATCACCGGCCCTGCGTATAGCCGTTTCCTTGTTCTCCGGAGCCAGACCAAGCAGTATGTTGTCCTTCGTTAGCATAGGGATGGTTTCAGCCACTATTTCATCCGCCTCTCCGACCGGCTCTTTCTCCTGTTCCCTGATACGTTTCAGCAGGTTGTCTAATGCGGGGTCAGACAAGAAGTTGTCTATGACTATCAATTCCTTGTCAGGCATAAGCGAAGCGGCACGCTCCGCCAGAACTTTCTGACAAACTACCACAGAGGCATCATGGGGCACCCTGTCTATGGCACTGTTGGTACATATGATTTTGCCAAGGCTCTCCTTTATCAGCCTGCTTTTGAAACGGGTTGCACCCAGCGCACTGGAACCCATACCGGCATCACACGCAAATACAATCTTTTGTATCTTCCCCCTGACTATCTCCTGTTCCGTCAAATCAGTCTTTGTAGTCAGTTTGGCAAACCTGACGACAAACGAAGCAATGGCAAAAGAGATAATAAAAGATATCAGCACACCCGCAATGGTAACCAACGTGTATCCCTTAGGTGCCATTGTAATAAAGACTATAAAACTGCCCGGAGAAGCCGGAGCGACAAGGCCTGCACCCGTCAGAGAATAAAACAGCAATGCCGACGCACTTCCGCAGATTGTAGCGATGAGCAACAACGGCTGAGCCAGCACATACGGGAAAAATATCTCATGGATACCTCCGAAGAAGTGAATAACGGCAGCACCGGGCGCAGACTGCTTCGCCGCCCCCTGTCCAAACAACCATACCGCCATCAGGATACCCAGACCTGCACCCGGATTGGACTCTATCATGAAGACAACAGAGCGGCCAAATTCATTGACCTCCTGCACGCCTATAGGCGTACATATACCATGATTGACAGCATTGTTGAGAAACAACACCTTGGCAGGCTCCACAATGACAGACACCAAAGGCAGCAACCTGTGCGAAATGAGCACGGATACGCCGTCCTTCAGCCATCCGGTAACCCATTCGATGACATCGCCCACAACGAGATAGCCGATGACTGCAAGAATCATACCGATAATGCCGATAGAGAAATTATTGACCAGCATTTCAAAACCTGCTGATGTCTTTTCACCCAATTTCTTATCAAAGCTCTTGATACACCATGCACTGAATGGCCCCAGCATCATGGCTCCGATAAACATCGGTATGTCACTGCCGGCAACAACACCCGCTGTGGCAATCGCTCCAATCAGACCGCCACGGTGGCCATAAACGTTATAGCCCGCCGTGAAAGCTATCATCAGTGGAAGAAGATAGGTCATCATCGGTCCGCCTATCTTCGCCAATGTCTCATCAGGACACCATCCGGTAGGTATAAACAGGGCCGTAAGCAGTCCCCATGTGATGAATGCACCGATGTTTGGCATTACCATTGCACTCAACGTCCTGCCAAACTTCTGCACAGATTGTCTGAGAGTCATGACTCCGTGTTAGGATAATCCCACTATCTTGTTGTCCACAACGTCTATATGCAATGCCGCCGGTTCTTTGGGCAGACCGGGCATACGCATCATCTTGCCTGCAATGGCTACAATGAAGTGTGCGCCGCGATTGATGACTATGTCGCTGATAGTGAAATTAAAGTCTTTGGGGCACCCGTAAAGTTTCGGGTCGTCGGAGAATGAATACTGCGTCTTGGCGATGCACACAGGGAAGTCCCAATAGAATTTGTCAGACTGTATCTTCTTGAGCATTTCAAGCGCATTGTCCGTATAGGTAATCGTGCCTGCATGATAAATCTTGGAAACGACAGCATCAATACGCTCTTTGATGGTCTGCACCGGTTTTCC
>Ga0256407_10006228_pt1 | contig 18564 bp, 19 predicted proteins | sample RumenRJG_04DNA_FD_193489 | JGI IMG/M metagenome (GOLD analysis project Ga0256407, IMG submission 193489) | Bovine rumen microbial communities from Lethbridge, Alberta, Canada - RJG_04 | ecosystem: Host-associated > Mammals > Digestive system > Stomach > Rumen | place: Canada: Alberta...
TTTGCTTGTCTTGATTTGCAGCACTAAGGTAAGTGAAAAATCTGACATGGCAAAATCCTGAGCAACTTTTTGTTGCTCAGGTACTTATAAAGAAAGTTAAACTAAAGTGCTGCGGAATTAAGGATAAAAGTGATTTCTTCTTCTTCACTATAAATAACCGGAGCAGGAGAAACAGTCTCTTCTTTTTTAGGTTTAGCCGGTTTCTCTTTCTTCAAAAAATCCGGCAAAGCCAACAATTCATCTTGATCATACTCTTTTAACAAAGTATAGTAACCAATGAGTGGTACAGTTCTTTTGAATGATTCTATCACTAAACCGCTATTGTTCTTTAATTCCTGATTGGTTGTAATAATGTCTATAATCAAAACAGCTTGATATTGTTCTTTATCTTCTAGATCGTATAATTCATCGATATTACACCAAGGATGTTCGGTTTTTGTCAACATATTGCGGAGGTAACGATAGTGGTAATCATATGTATCTGATGACCAATTTGATTTGTTTCTAGTAACGAAAACAGCAAGTGTGTTCCCATCTATTACACTGTCAATTTTACAAATAATTTCGAATAATCCATCATAAATACTGTCTTTATAAAACCTATCCTGGTTCTTAAGCTGGCTGACAAGTTCGAAATTACGTCGGAAGCTGGCAACCTGCTTATCTAACAAGCTGGAGCTATAATGATCGAAAAAACCCTGCCAGATTTCAAATTTGGATTTTTTCATCAACCCAGAAAGGGCCATCTTCTGAAATAGGACTTCGTATGTATACTTACCGTCCCGTGGCCTGAGTTCATCAAGGATATGCCAGTATGTAACACAAAACTGCTTTTGTCGGCTTTCCCAGCCCCAGAAAGCCTTATGCTCTTCATAATTATTTTGTAATTCAATGATATACTTAAGATCTCTGATAATATCAAAGTCTGTAGGAGTACCATCCTTCGAGTTTTCACAATATGCCTTATATCCTTTGGAATACTGTGTCTTTATCTTTTGAATAACATTATGCCTTTCTTCTTTCTTCTCTAAATTGATCTTTGGCTCTGCGGTTATCAAGCGGACCTCATCGAGTAATAATGAGTCTATGGCTACATCATAATTCTCCATGCGGCTTTTATCAGGCCTTTGGAGTTTAATAAAGTAATTTCGTTTCTGTATCTTATCCCAGAATCCAGATATGAGTTCATCAAAAGCATTTGGGTAATTCTTTGACATTCCAATACATTCCCTCGTAAGGTTCTCCCATTCTGCCCATTCTTTATCACTTAAAGACAGCAACAAATCCTTTTCCTTTTTAGATAATTCACTTATTGTTGATGGCCTATCTGCCCGATTGAGCAGAACAACTGCCCTAAGCCAGTGTTTTTCAAGAACTGACTTCACTCTACCATTCAAGGAATTCTGTTTTTTGACATAAACAGAAACAGCAGCTAATACGAACAAGCTAAATACCGTTATGACAAGGAGAACACTCATACTATTTGTTAGAATCGTCTTCTAATTTTGGCCTATTAATCTTGGGAATTATCTGTATTATGAAACGTTTGTTGTATTCCTCTATTTTTTGATCTCTGTTGATTCCGTTGAAACCACTTCCTGCGATGATGACCTCTGTATTGTATTTCCTAAAATCTATACCTTTTCTCAACCAATAAAGATATAAGGCCAAGGCGCGATGATAACTTAGTTCATACATAGAGACATCATCTGGGTTATATGTCCCTGCCCTCAACTTGTCCCACTTGATAGCTGCATTGCCCTCTATAACCATCTGATAATGGAACTGTTTTTTCTCATTTAAGGATTGGAGGATTTTCAAAAGATCTTTGCCGACTTTATCAACTATAGGGTAATACTCGGTCTTGATCGTATCATCCATTGAATAGAAAATCTCCTTTTCCTGAAAATCCTTTGCATAAAACATTTTCTTTATGGAGTCATATTCAAGAGATGTCGATTTACTTAATATCTTAAATTGGTCCTGTAATTGCAGAATGTTTTCATACTCCTCTTTGTCTGCGATTGCTTCTTTATATAATCTGCGTAACTCACCATTCATACCTCCAACCTTCACGATACAAATGATGAATAGTACAAGCATGACAAAAAACAGACTAGTCATCAAGTCCGAATAACTGGTCCAGAATGGATCTTTATGTTTAGATTGAGCCATAATTACTTTTCCTTAATTGTCTTGACGGCAGAAATCATTTCCCTGACAGCAGTCAGGAGGTCAGCATTCAACTTCGAATTATCAGCTTTGGCTTTGATTTGTTCTTTCTTCAGCTCTTCTATTTCCATCTTCAAATCCTTATAGCAGGTTGCCTGGACATTGGAATAGTTAACAAGTGATTCTATAACGTCCTTCAAATCGGCTAATGATTCAAACGATGTCTGATTATTCTGGACAAAAGTTCTTATATATTCCGTAGACGACTTTAGCTGCTCATTCAATTCATTAGAAATCTCTGTCGCGTCAGAAGACAATTCATCAAACTCTTTTCTCCACATCTCGCGGGCCTCTGAACCTGTGGGAAAATGCTTTTCAATAGCTGTCTTGAAATCTTTCTGCAGTTCTACGGCAACAGCCTGGTTATTGACGACTATTCTAAGGTTGTTAGAAAAATCCTCGAAATTAGAGATAATGTTGCCAATATACGCGACTACTCCTTCAATTTCCTTAACTGTCTTGTTCAAATCATTCTGATACTGCCTGAAAATACCAAGAGAATCCGATGACTCCTTCAACGACTTGAAGGACTCTGCTATTTGTACCGCCAGTTTAGGCTGATCCATTTTATTCAGTTCCACAAGAAGCAGGTGCTGTTTTTCGATGTTGTCATTCAACAACTCCGCAGAATTGGCATATGCATCAAGATTATGTCCGAACTTGCCGATAAACTCTCCAAGCACACTTTTAAGGGAGTTTAAACTGGATGCCATGCTGTTTGAAAGAACAGGCATTAACTCTCGCCGCAGGAAATCATAATATGCGTTTTTATTCTGGTCACAGCCAACAAGCGCTTTCTTATAATTGACAGATGTGTTCCAAATCATTAGTCCCAATCCAAACAAACTTGCAATCATTGCCAGTCCGACACCTAAAAGAAGGTTTCGTAAAGGAGACATGTCCCCAGAATTAAACAGGGCATCTACGTTAAATGCAATACCAACCAGACCAATGATAATACCGACAAAGGTACCTGCAAGACCTAAATAAAGAGGAGAATTGATGGTATTGGAAATCTGAGACTCTAATGTGGCTATCTTTCTTTCACAGATGTCTTGCAACAATGTGAAATCAGCGGATGTTCCTACATTTTTACAAAGGTAGGCATTAGTTTCTTCAATAACTTCCATGAAAGCCACACTGCAACTGTTGTCTTTTACTCGTACCAGATCGACATCGTAATACTCTTCTTTATCACTGGGAACCTCAATGGTTTCTTCCATATCATCATCTGTATGGAGCACTACAGGAGGTTCTGGAACATGTCTTTCTGGTATTTTGTCAAGAAAGCTCTTTAGACGTGCTTTCGAAGACAGAATTTGATTCGTTACAGAAGACTGTACGATTTCCAATTGGCTTTCATTTGGGAAAAAACCAGATAACTGACGTATTTTCTCCTTAGTCTCACGGTAAGCATTGCGTTGCATAACCAATACTATGCCTACGGCTACTATGGCAATAGCAATAAGGACTATCTCCAAAATCCCCATGCCTAAAAAAACAGTTGTTCCCATATTATTTGAATAAATTTAATTGTTTGTTCTTATCTTTCTTCTCTTTCTTAATTGCTTCTTTCCTGGCTTTTGATTCTTCAACGGTCATCGGGGTATAGGTTTCACCATCCTTTGGATATTGTCCTTCTATGTACAACTTTACCAGCCCAGCATGAGAAAGAGGAGACGTAATATCCCTGAACTCAGTATTCGTGTTATAGTCGAGGAAAACAATATCATGAGTCTTGGCTCTTTCTGCTATCCTTATAACAATATGGTGAACTTCTTCTACGTTGTCAAGAACCCACTTGTATGTCGGAAGATAAATCTGCATACGCGCATCGAAGTAATTCAGCAGTTCCTTACCGTAAACTCCTTTTCGATGGCCAAGAGGAGGACCGAATTTTCGTACTGTCCGTTTTAGTCCTTTCATGGTGTCATTTTTAAACATATCCACATCAACATCGACATTCTGGAATACCTTTAACCCTTGCCATATAGCCTCCACACATGTAGCATACATTCCCGGAGTGAAAGGAACAGGTATTCCGCCATGAGGATAGAACGGACTAAGTATCTGAGCATAATGTGCTGTCGAGGCCGAGGTTATATCCAAAATGTCTGCATTTGGATATTGGGCCTGAATCTTATCAAGTTTTCTCTTCTTGTTTTCTATATAAATCATAGCTAAAATGTCATTTTGATTGGATTGTTGATATTAATAATATATTCTATGGGAATAAATGTCTTAACCATACACTCTGCCTGGTGGAGAAAAAACACCTCGCCCTCATCACGACCTACAAAATGCCTTTGTGTCGCATTTATGTTCACATTCTTCAGATGCTCCAAGTCAGAACCGCAAGAAAAATTGGAGGATGCAGCATTTCTGTTAGAGAAAAGAGCACTTTGAAAAGCAGCCACGTCTATGCTGACCTGTAAAAGGATTAAATCAGAACCCTCATTATGTTTACGGAAAGCCATCGGATGGTCATTACAGAAGCTTAATCGAACATAATCTTCTAGGTTTTGTCTTCTGTCTAATTTTCGGGAAAGATTATCACCGCCAGGATTTGGGATATCGATGTTATGCTCTTTACAATAGTACCACGATAATAAACCGCCATATTTCCTGATGGAATTCATATTCTGCCTATCTGTAAAATGATAAAAACATCTTATACCTTTCATTCTGAGATAATTCAGGATTTCATTGGCATCGTCTTTTCTTTGAGTTACTAGTCGCTTCAGACGATTAATCTCATCTCGAAGTTGTTTTTCTTGTATGCGTAACCGCTCCTCATATTCCTCCGCAGCCTTTAGGCGTTGGAGCCGTTCCTTCTCAATCCGTTGCTTTTCAATTTTTTCTTCTTCAAGTTTCCTCTGTCTTTCTTCTTCTCTTCGACGTTCTTCCTCCTCTTTCTTTATTATCTCACGCTGCCTGAGCGTTTCTTTTAAACTGTTGATTTTTTCTAAATAGGAATCAAATGCAGACGTGATGTGAGGATCATTAAGCTCTTGAACCAACGGAGAAACCTGGAAAAGTTGCTCCTCTGCATAATTGGCATCCTCGTTTCGAATTAATTGTTCGACAGCATCAAACACTTGGTACGTGTTTATCCTTATCTGCCTAATATGTTCCTTCTTTTCATGGTCACGCTTTTCCAGAAGATCCTTCATAGTTCGTATCTTCTTGTGCTGAAAAGGCGTAAAAACAGCGACGTCTTTTTTCTTTTCTTTTATTTCCGGATGAGCAATCTTATACCATGACAAATCGATAGAGGGCTCTCTTCTATTGTCAAGCTCAGCTACTGCTTTCTGAGAATCGGCTTGAAGCTCAACAATACGACGTGATATGCTCTTTTCTGATTCATCATCAGGGGGCAAAAAAATACGAAATATCTTTGTAAGGAATCCCATCCTATTTATTCTTTGACCTCTTTGTTGCTTACTTTGAAAGACTTATGCACCAGACCCTGGGGTATGATTACTTTAGATTTTAATGGCACAAAATTAAAAAATTATTTTCAAACCAGGAATCATAATTCCAATTAACTTTTTATATGATGGCAAATTTCAGCGATTGTCATCATTCATTCTAGAAAAAAACGATATCTGCATTCATTATTCTCATTGAAACACTTGTTATTAATACGTCAAATGTACTTCATTATTGAAATCTTCCCCTATATTAAATTCAACAGTTCCTTCATCCCCAATTGAAAAGGAGGCTACATATAAATATGCCTATTTACTTTTTCCATATACATCTTCAAGACTATAGTTCGTCCCATGCCTATGGTTATACTCTGCAATAGATACTGTACGATTCCTTTCGTCTAAGACACAATCACTTTTCAGATATTTCCTTAACTTGTTGGGGATTGGTTTGGGGCGATTCTTAAAATATGCATCCTTACATTTTCCATATAGCATCAGTATGGCCATAATGGGTAAGGCCAACGGGCTTAGCAGAATGATGACTATATGTTCCCAAACGACTTTGTTGTTACCAACAGAACTTCCTCTACTTCTTTTCCTGTTTACATATATTGCAATACAAGAAATCATCCAGTATGCTAAAAATAGGGCTATTTTCATATTATTGTTGATTTTAATTATGTTAATTCTCTTTATTACTTACCACCTATGACCACAATTATAGCAAGAATATTTTTCGGGGCCGACAATGCATCCTCCTGCAACCATCCGTTGTTTTCTCATCTCCTCTTGAAAAGAATCAGGATTATCCCTTTCCCTTTCAGACAATAGTCCATACATTATCGTTGCAATACTATCGCTTTTGCATCTTGGGCAGATAGTGCCATTCTTGTCTTCAAAGGGTTTCTTGTTATTGCAACACATTACCATCGCTATGATGGTACCCCCCATGATCAGCCCAATGAGTATCTTCTTCATACACATCATCTCATAGTCATTCTGTGGGAATAACTTCACAATCAAATGTATCCATGATATTCTTTACGCCGTCAAGATCAGCCATTTTTACTTCATAAAAGGTGGCGCGTTCTCTGCTTCTGCACATGAGGCGCATCTTGTAGAAAACGTTCTCTTTTCCTGACGAAATTAGTCCTTTATGTTTCATTATCTTCATTCTTACATAACCACGTAGATTGTTACCTTTCTCGTCTACGAAAACTTGATGGTTGGCAAAGTCTAAGATGCCAATAATATTATCAGCAAAATTAGAAAAATGATCCGCCTCAAATTGTTGGAAAGACAACGGCTGCTCGTAATCATTGAACCAAAACTCATACTCTGCTACTAGCGCCACTTGCAGTTCCTTGGCTAACTGCTTAAGATAATAACCCAGCCTGGAAACTTTCCATCCGGTAATGGTCATCATAGATGCTTGTTCAAAGAAAAGCACCTTTATTCCGTTGTCCGAAACGAATTGCTTGAAATTATCTAAATCCTTAGCGGTTAACTCCTTTGAATCTACGAAGTAAACAGGTTTCTTTTCCAGCATGAGCCAATAGGCTTCCACCTCATCTTTGCAAACATTATCACTGTATACTTGATGGACATCGTTGGTAATAATACTGCAATAAAAAGCTGCCATACATGCAAGGAATGTACGTTCACTCATTCCATTCAACACAATCATTACCGGGATTTCCTCATCAATTGCCAAACGGTGGATCTGCCTAATCATCAGGGCGGTCTTTCCGTCATCAGCATCACCACAGATGACAGTCATCTCACCTGGGTATAACCCGCCAAGATACTCGTCTAAAAACTTCACACCTGCAGGAAGAACAGCCTCTTTCTGTTCCTTTATCCTATTAATGCCATCTTTTATATGCCTCATAATCTTGTTATATTTTATATTTGACCAAATTGATAATTGTTTTTTTCACGTTGTCTCACTCTTCAAGCCCAAAAGTATTAACTAATTCATTTCCGTAACGCCGCTCCATTTCCTCATAATCATACTCCTTCTTGTCTTCTCTTATTTTATTGCCGTTCACATCAAAGTGTATATCGTGCATCACCCAGACTTCATCGGCGGTACATTCGGCTTCCTTATTTGTGAGTCTTGCATCAGCAATGACAATTTCCTTTGGAGTGAAACGTATGGCAGCTCCTGCATATACATATTTCATGGTGAAGTCATCGGTATCTATTCTGTATACGGGATATCTACAAGTCCACCCATTGCTGTTGGGTTTGAAATCTCCAACTATATACAAGTATTTTCCATAGGAATAATATGAGAACTCACATGCACCATCGTCAAGGTATTCATGATTGAATACCATCTTTCTCTTCACCCCATTTTTAACAGTATAGCAGTGCATAGACCATAAAGAATCACGTTCTATATACATTTCCTTGCCTGACTTCTTGAATATGGTAAAACGCTTTACAGACTCGTCTGACTCTTCGGCTGGCATACTGTCAGTAACCGTTGTCTGTACGCCCTTTACGGCTATTTTGTCATTGGTTCCTGATGTATTACCGCTGCAGGTCTTTTGTCCACAAGACACTGTCAGGAAGATGAAACAGAGGAAAGGAAAAAACTTTCTCATAGGGTATGAGGGTTGTTAATGATGGTTTATATATTGGAAACGGATTACCCCTCAGTTGAAGAACATAGAATGGTTTTGGCCATCCGTTCAAGCATGTCTGAGGTGATTGATTCTGAAGATTTCTTCCTAGTATTACCATTAGGAACCATCAGTTCCTTGCGCAGTCCTATCCAACTATTGATGGAATCAGATAATTGAGTCTTGGCATCTAACATCTGATGATAGATACCATCATAGGCGGTTTCTCTTTCCTTGTCAGCAAACATATCCATTTCTTTCATGTCGTTGGTACTTGCTGCCTTCTCGGAAGTCTCCTTCAATGCATTTCTGAAATCATACAAGGCTGATTCTACACTCCATGAAGAAGGAACAGAACCGTCTTTGTAATAATTGAGAATGTTCTGCAAGTCTGCTATCCGATCGTAACAGATGCTATTCCTTGTTGCTATAGAAACCGGACCGGCACCACTACCGCCGAACCAGTCCAGATTAACTATGCCACAGCAGAAATCATACATCTTCCGATGTAACCAGTTCCATTTCAAGATCTCTTTTACAAAGGTTTTGTCATATTTCAGTATCTCTTTCGAGAGAGAGGCTATCTTATAACTCAGGAAGCAATTCATCAAGTCGAAATTTACAACCATCCCCATGGTCGTATCGTCGGCATCTTCTTCAAAGAATCTGAAGATGACATTGACCATGGAATCTGACTTCTCGTAACTGGTCAGCCTGGAGTGAGGATGTATAGAATCAAAGCAATGAACAAGGGTCTGCTCGCATCTTTCGTGCCATTGCATCTGATAGTTGTAATCAAAAAGATCTATGCTGTCATTTTCCCGACCTAACATCCACAAACGTTCAGCTACCTGGCAATACCCGTGGTTGACGGAATCCTTTTCAGGAAGCCAATAAGCCAGCCTTTTGGAGTCGTCAATCCTGACATATTCCCCCTGCAGAGAATGAACCACTTCTTTATGTTTGCAAGAGGCAAAGCCTATCATGAACAATACGAAAGTGAGAAGAGTAATCCTGTTCATTACTTTATATTATTAATGATGAAATTTAAACATCCATTTTTAGTCCTAGAACTTTCCAGAATCCCGAAGGCAGGGCTACGTTCTCCAGATAGATACAGCCCTTGAACAGAGGAGCGATTTCCCTTGGGGAATATCCGGCACTTCCACAACCTATCATTGTGACAAGAAAGCGCAGTTCCTGGTGCTGGTCTGCAAAGTCGGTGAAACGGTCAACTGCTTCTTTCAGTTTTTCGAGCCCCTCCATGGTCGGTATGGCATAACTCTTTCCCTGAAGTCCTTCACCTTGTCCCCAGACAGCGCCAAATCTGTGCATGGCAACAGCTGCGGCACCACCCCCATGATAGCCATTGGCATTACTGCCGAAAACAAAGATCTCATTCTCTTCCAGATGTCTTACAATAGGAGGTGTTACCCTGGGACTATAGTACTCTTTGGCATACCTGCGCTTTTCTTCCATGATTTCATCGTCAGAATACCTATCCCTCATCGTATATGCCTCGCTCATTCTCTGGTAGTAAGCACGACGGGAAGAGCGTTCACGTCCCCAAGTGTGTGCTGCCCCTAATTGGTCGTGCGAGAACTCTACGACATTCTCAATGGAAAGAAGGTCAGTCACTTCCTTTACATTGTGTGCGGAACCCATATAGGAGAAAGACCATCCTTCCTCTTTCAACTGTTCAATCAGCTTCCGCAAGCTCTGGGCATCCCATTCACGAGAAGCATTCTCCAGACCGTCTGTAAGAACCGTGACAACAGCACTTGCATCAACATCACCTTTGATGGTCGTGTGCAACTTTGTTAAAGACTGGCCCATGGCATCGTAAAGGGGCGTACATCCATTGGGCATGTAATCCTTGAACTCCTTGACTTCCGTAATGGATTGGTTGTCAATCATTGTACGTACATCGGGACGGTTTGAATCAGAGTCAAACGTTACAAGTGTGAGGGTGTGTTCCTGAGTTTCAGCAAATTCCTTCTGTGCGCTTTTGATGGTTCCAATAGTCTCGTTAATGCCTGACAATGTGGCTTCGCGCAGATGGCTCATGGAGCCGCTTTCATCCACAATAATCAGGTTGTAGATACGGGCCTTGTCTTTCGAATCTTTCTGCTCTTCATTTGAATTGGCATTGTTTTTTTCCTCTTTCATTTTTATCTCTTTTTCTTTGTTGGAACTACCATGATTAATAATCTTTTGCTCTTCATTCTCTTGGCTGGCATCTACTGTTAAAGACACCTCTGTTTCTTCTTCGGATGATGGCTGTTTTTTCACGCCCAAACGATTTAACAATCTGCTTAACTTGCTCATTTCTTATGTTATTTAAGGGTTCATGATAATATGTGATAACTGGTTGTGCTATGTTCTAATACGGTTTGTATTCTGGGTATGGCCTGCCATACTTGCGTTCATATTCCTCACGTCGCTCTTGACTCTTTATCCATTGCTGGTCTGCTTTTGTGGAAATATTGAATGCCTGCTTGATGAGCGCACGCTCGTTTCCCTTGTTCCTTTTGTACCTTTCGTGCATCTCTTTCCTTGCCAGGGCGACATTTCCGCTTTTCTTGTCCTGGAACTCAGCAATCAGGTCTTCCACGGGCATTGTATGAATCCGTTCCTCCCTTTTCCCAATTTTATCAGCAAAAAGGACGTTAAAAGCAGCTTCTCTGAGAGGATGCTTGACCATTAGGAAACGGCTTCTGTAAACACCAAGGAGTTCTTCTCTGCTTAGTGAATTAAGTAGTTCTTTGCACTTTCTCAATTCGGTCTCGTCCCATTTCACAGAACGAAACTTTCGGCATTGTGTCATGATGTATTCGTAATTGCTCATATATACCTTGAATTATGTAATATGATGCAAAATTACGCCACCAAAAACTCTTTTCCAAACAAATGCATTCCGCAAGCCTTGTGAAATTGTCATTTTATTCCCATTCCACAAGATTCCGGGTCAATGCGATTTTCTTTTCCTTGCCTCTGTCACCTGTTATATAATAGTTGTTTGCTAAATGATCATCAAAATGCCTGACGAAAGCAGAACGGATTCTGGCGCATTTCTCATTAATGGAATTAAGGATGGGATTCGTTACATCCTCTATACTTTGCAATGTCTTCTCACTCAGTCCCCAAGGGCGAAGGTCTTTATAGATGTTCGTCAATTCTTCCCTATAGTCAGGAAGGTGCTTGAAAACAATTCCCTCCGGGTGTTTTAAGAACAAGAGATAAACAGCCTTGACCAATGGCTCCATCTTGATTTCGACGTTATTATAGTCAGGAAGGAAAATACGGTTGTCTTTCGTAATGACAAGCCGACTTAGTTTGTCCTCTTGATGGATAATCTTTTCAAGTAAACTCATGGAGACTCCATATTGCTGCAACTCCCTTACATCCTTCTCTAGTCTCGCCATGAGTTCGGCAATCTTGTGGTCGAATTCATGAAACTTACGGTCTGCCGCGTTCTCATCTTTGGGGGACACAGTACAGAATAGTCCTTTTCCATAACGCTCCCCACCATGTATAAAATCATATTCGTGGCGTATATGGTCCAATTTCTCATGATGGGCTTCCAGAATCTCTTTTATCTGTTCTTTTAAGGATGGAACCTTGCTTTTATACAGTATAAGTGGATAATACTCGTATATCAGTATTCCATTGGGTTTCTTATCCCTATAGAACAAGAAACCAGGCTTCAGCATACGCGCATCATCAGGGTCAACCAAGAACTGGAGCATGATCTCCGTCCCAAAATGTCGAAGTTGTTTGAGCTCATCATCTTTCAGGAATGGGAAACGATAGCGCAGCTGTTTCTTCCGCTTAAGCTTCTTCAACTCATGCGGAATGTAGATAAGGTCGGTATAACCTCCTTTATATGTATGGAATACATATTTCTGAAGATAACGGCGGTACCACTTGAAATAGCGGTTCAATCGTGGGTCGAACTCATTTTCAATGTAGATTGCGTCCGTGAAAGAACCAGACTCCAACCCTTTGAACTCAACAAGACAAGAGTCCGTCCTATATCGTATATTTGTGTTATCTAACATAGGGCCTATTGTTTATCTAAATGAATGTTATCTTACTTGGTTGGGGATTGAGAGATTCATCGAAAACAACCTCCTCAATCTGAGGCCAGTATTTGTAAACGAATTCATGAGTAATGTAACTCAGCTCGCTCCAGTTCTGGGCTTTAGGGTGCAGTTTGGGGCTTAAGCGAAGTCGCCTGAGATTCTTACAGGTAGTAAAGGCATATTGCTTAACTTCAAAAACGAAGTCAGGAATAGTGAATTCTTCCTCTTTGGACAGACAAAGGACAAGGGATGTATTGGACAATCTGGGAATTCGTGAATAAAGAGCGTTATTATAGACCCAAAAGATATTTTCAGGATAAGGATATTCCGATTCCTCTGGGTTACAATCTTCAGAGTGTTCTTCCCAATATTGGTGCATGCGCTCCAAGAAAGCACTATCCGGGGACATTGTTACCTCTTGCAGACTCCAACAATTCTCACAGCAACTGCCACCAAATTCTTTCATATTCATGGATAAGTGAAGTTTCTCCATGGAGTGACAGTTGTTAAACGTACCAACTTCTATGAACCGCACCCTGTCTGGCATGATGAACTCCTTTAATGACCAACAATCTTCAAAGGCCTTCTGGCGTATCATTTCAAGTCTTTCATTCACATGGACATGTTCCAGTGATATACAGCGGGCAAAAGCCTTTTTGCAAATCATATTCGCCATTGGGGGAATAATGATGCTTTTAAGCGATTTACAGTTATAGAACATTTCTTCTGGTATTTCAACCATGGAGGACGGGAGCTTGACGGATTCCAGGGAAACACAGTTCTTAAACACAGCGTTTCCGATGCTTTCCACCGACTCAGGCACAACAAGGCTTTTTAATGAGGCACATGTACTGAAAGCCAGATTGCCTATCCTCCTAATGGTTGAAGGAAAGGTAACAGATCTTAATTTCGTACATAGCATGAAACATTTGTGATATACATTTACCGTTCCCTCGGGAATAATAAATTCTTCCACATCTTCATGAACATAGAGCAACGTTCTACCATCACTGCTATATAAAGCTATCCCATCTTTAATAACAGCATCTGGCCAAAGCAATTTCGCACAAAAAGTCTTGGCAACCTCTCCATCAAGAGACAGCTTCTTCTTTATTTCGTCTTCCATCTTCATTTCTGTTTCAACATCATCATTTTCTTCCAGGAAATTTATCCGGTATGCTTTCTGGAAACCTATCTTACGCATGTCTATCAGCGTTAATATACCTTTATAGACAGGTCGTATTATTAACAGATATAACAGGATAAAGGGTAAGGCAACAACGAATATAATAATTGTAATGAGAAACACCTTACCTTCATCCTCTGATATATAGTCTCTCACTCGATAGTAGAAATCAAGGGCTCGACCTTTATACATCTGTATTTTCATGATACTTTCTTCATAAAGATTATAGTGAACAGGGAATGTCCCCAAATAAAAAAAAGGAGAAAAGCATATTATTGTTTCCTATTTCCAAAACGGCTCTCGAACTCTAAAAGGATTTCATTAAAGGAATCCGGAAGATAAGCCATGGCTCGGTTCCTGATGTCTTGTGGAACACCATAATAGGCTTCGGCTATACTGCCCGTTATACACCCAATGGTGTCACTGTCACCACCTATGGAAATGGCATTGCGGATACAATCTTCAAAATCTGTACCATCCAGAAACGCCACGATGGCCTGGGGAACACTGTCTTGGCATGTGCCTCCCCATGAATATGTTGGACGAATCTCATCACAGTCAAAATGAAGATCATAGCCTATTTCGTGTTCAATCGCTGCCTTTATATCTTCTTTGGCTGCTCCCATTCGTGCCAAATAGATGGCAAGTGCTGTCGCCTGGGCACCCTTGATGCCTTCTGGATGATTATGTGTACATTCAGCACTTTCCTTGGCTTTTGTCAATATGTCTACCTTTGTGTCAAATGCCCAGCCAACAGGACCGACTCGCATGGCAGAACCGTTACCGCAACTATTATAAGGTCGGAAGTCATTTTGCCTTGAAGAACGGACAAGCCATAACTGGAATCCACCTCCATAGCCACCCATCGGCCAAGGGTTATCGACTCCATATCTGCTATAATAATGAGCAACATCGCCTCCATGCAACAGCCAGTCAGCCGTAGCTATAGTCAGAATGCTGTCATCGGTATAGCTTCCTCGCTCACTGAAGAATTCAAAATCCTTCGTCTTTATATTAGCAAACTCGTAAACACTGCCTACGACGTCGCCTATAATACTTCCGACCATACTTATCTTATTCTATGTTACATAATTCATCAAAACGCTCATTAACCCTGACCATCCAATCCGGCAGTGTCTTCAAAGCCTTATACACCAAACTGTCTGGCATTTCCTTATAATAGGCATAAGCCATGGGACCAGATATGGCAGCCAAAGTATCGGCATCTCCACCCAACGAAATGGCTAGCTTCAGACAATCAACATAATCCTTTGATTCCAAAAAGCAGATAATGGCAGGGCCGACAGAGCCTGGACATGTTGAATTGAAGGTGTATTCATCATGAAAATCATCATACTTCAAGCCAGACCATTGGGGATAATACTTACTTAACACCACATCTTTAATAAAATCCTTGCTGCACCCGTTTTTCAGATAGAATACAGCAAGAGCTGTTACGATAGCGCCTTTGATTCCTTCTGGATGATTATGGGTAGGAGCGGCAGTCTCGGTGGCCATCCTGATACATTCCTCTTCTGAACTTGCCAACCACCCGGCAGATGAGCAACGCATGGCACTGCCATTACCAAAACTTCCATATGGTTTTGGGTCATGGCTGGCCATCCATTCTTTATACCGGTGTCCAAAACCTGCATGACGGTGTTCATTGCTGCACTTCCACAGGTTTTTTGCCATATCAAGATTGTCAAGGAATGCCTCGGCACATGCAAATGTACAGACTGTATCGTCTGTAAAATGAGCACGACTACTAAACATCTTCACACTGTCATAGTCCTTTGTTCTATGGCTTCTTCCTTCATATGCACTCCCGGCTATGTCGCCTACAGCTGCACTCATCAAAAGATTCTTCATTAAAATTCTAATCTAAATCCTTTTTCCTTCATTAACTGATAGCTCTCTGCATTGAACTTGTAAAGGAAAGCTACTTTCTTGTTGACAAGTGTAAGTTTTTCCTCCAGCTCTGTCAATATGCCGAGTTTCAGCATTTTATTGCAGAAATTCCTACGATCGAACTTCACTCCAAGAATGGCTTCATATAAATGCTGGAGCTGGGTCATGGTAAACTTCTCTGGCAAAAGTTCAAAACCAATAGGCTCAAAGTGTATCTGTTTACGGAGTTCGGTCATGGCCTGTCGGAGAATCATATCATGGTCAAATGCCAACGATGGAACCTGTTCGAGTGAGAACCATTCTGCCTTTGCTGCATCATCACCGCCTTTTACTTCACTGATGCGTACCAATGCATAATAGGCTACTGTTATCACACGTTCACGTGGATCTCGATTTACCGCTGAAAACGTATGGAACTGTCGTATATAGGCATCTTTTAGTCCAGTTTCCTCGTAAAGTTCTCTCTTTGCTCCCTCTAGCGTAGTCTCATCCATTTTGATGAATCCGCCAGGAAAAGCCCAATGTCCCTTGAATGGCTCAATGCCTCGTTGTATAAGAAGTACGTTAAGTTTTGTGCCATCAAACCCGAATATTACACAGTCTGTTGTTACACAGGGATGTGGATATTTGTAATGATACTTTAGTTCTTCCATAATCATTATGTAAATTTAACGCAGCAAAGATATGATAAATATAAGTAAGTTCAAAATAATATTGCGTAAAAATTACATAATTAACTTTTGTTTGCTAAAACATATTGTTTATTATAGGAAAACTGACATTTTAGCTTCACCATCATATACCTTATTAATTATAAATATATTGACCAACTATCAATTTATTTTTGTAACTTTGCAAAAAGAATATTTATTTTCTTTAAAAAGAGTATGCCAGAAAAAAAATATATTGCTATTGATCTAAAAAGCTTTTATGCAAGTGTTGAGTGTGTGGACAGGGGGCTTGATCCGCTGACCACCAACCTCGTGGTGGCCGACGCGAGCCGGACGGAGAAGACTATCTGCCTGGCGGTCTCTCCTTCATTGAAAGCATACGGCATCGGTGGCCGTGCCCGTCTGTTCGAGGTGGTACAGCGCGTGCGTGAGGTGAACTATGACCGCAAGCGTAAGGCAAACTGGCGTTTTTCTGGAAAATCCTTTAATGATACGGAGCTGAAAGCCCATCCCGACTGGGAACTGGACTATATTGCGGCTCCTCCGCGCATGGCTCACTACATGGAGGTGAGCAGCCAGGTATATCAGACATACCTGAAATACATTGCTCCCGAGGATATTCACGTCTACAGCATCGACGAGGTGTTCATGGACGTGACGGCCTACCTGAAGAGCTACAAGATGACGGCTCACGAGCTGGCCATGAAAATGATCCGTGATGTGCTGAAGCAGACAGGCATCACGGCCACGGCGGGCATCGGCACAAACATGTATCTCTGCAAGGTGGCCATGGACATCGTGGCAAAACATATACCGGCTGACAAGGACGGTGTGCGCATCGGTGAACTGGATGAGATGACCTACCGTCAACAACTCTGGAACCACAGACCGCTGACCTCGTTCTGGCGCGTGGGAAAGGGCATTGCCGAAAGGCTGGCTCCCTACGGCATCGACACGATGGGCAAGATAGCACGGTTGTCCCTACAGAATGAGGATCTGCTGTACAGGCTCTTCGGTGTGAATGCAGAACTGCTGATAGACCATGCCTGGGGCTGGGAACCGTGTACGATGGACTTGGTGAAAGCCTACAGGCCGGAAAGCAATTCCTTTAGCAGCGGACAGGTGCTACAATGTGCCTACGATTTCAAAAAAGCACGTGTGGTGATACAGGAAATGGCGGATGCCGCTGCCTTGGATCTCGTTTCAAAAAAACTGGTGACCGACCAGCTGGTGCTGACCGTGGGCTATGACATCGAGAGCCTGACAAACCCTGCCATCAGGGAGAAATACAACGGTCCCGTAACGACGGACTACTATGGCCGTCAGGTGCCCAAGCATGCTCATGGCACGGCCAACCTTGACCGTCAGACGTCTTCATCGTCAATCATTAGGAAAGCCGTGGCGGAACTCTATGACCGCATTGTGAATCCCGACTTGCTGATCAGGCGGCTGAACCTGACTACCAACCATGTGGTGGATGAATCGTCTGTAAAGAAAGATGCCGCGCCGCAGCAGCTCGACTTGTTCACCGACTACGAGGAAGTGGAGAGAAAGAAGAAAGAGGAGCAGGCTGCCCTTGACAAGGAACGCCGCATGCAGGAGGCACAGCTGGCCATCAAGCAGCGGTTCGGCAAGAACGCCATCCTGAAGGGACTGAACTATGAGGAAGGGGCTACGGCCAAAGAACGTAACGCACAGATAGGAGGGCATAAAGCATGACAGAAGACTATTCGGACATCATCAACCTGCCGCACCATGTGTCGCACAATCATCCGCAGATGCCGATGGAGGCACGTGCCGCCCAGTTTGCACCCTTTGCCGCGCTGACCGGCTATGATGCCGTTATCCACGAGACGGCACGACTGACCGACAGGCAGGTGGAGCTAGAAGAATACGACAACGAGCGGTTGAACCGAAAGTTCGCTGAGCTGATGACCATCCTTGACGATCGTCCAGAGATTACGGTCTCCTATTTCCTGCCCGACGAGCGTAAGGCAGGCGGCAGCTACAATACAACATCAGGAAAGGTAATGAAGATAGACACTTATGAACATCTGCTTTGGATGGATGACGGGACAAAGATTCCCATAACCGATATCATTGATCTAGTCTTTAAGTGAGACCGTTACCTTGGGTAACATTGGGTATTGCCGATGGCATATTTCAGGTGACGTGCTGTGGCTATTTTCTCAGAGTCTCACCGCACTCCATGCAGATGAATGCCCCGTCGTCGCATGGCCGCACATCATCGGAACCACAGCAGGGGTACTGACCTTTTTTTTGATTTTCCTAAAATCCGCAGATAATTTTTCAATGGTCTAATTTTGCCGCCATTTGAGACATGTCTGTCTGTTTTTAGTCATACAAGCGTGTAATCCGACCGACCATGAGCCAGTACCCCCTTACCCCGTAAGG